>APMI01003051.1_pt1 | contig 69780 bp, 70 predicted proteins | sample 667938 | NCBI WGS metagenome assembly APMI01 (sample SAMN01084076, study PRJNA167559) | wastewater metagenome | biome: Wastewater | place: Denmark: Ejby Moelle, Odense | collected 2011-11-28
GGGAGCAGGAGCGTCTCTCGCGCCTCATCGCCTTCATGTATGATGAGGAGCTTGCGCCGGTCATCCTGTCGAAGCTCGCGCATTACCCAGAGGTCGCTGCGATCGAGGCACAGCGATGGAACGGGCTGATCGACGCCGCAGCGCGCAACATCATCCAGGGCAAAGCGCGGGGCCAGATTTTGGACGCACATCGGCCTGACATCCTGGCCGCGATGATCGTCGGTGCAGCGCGTCATGCGATCGCGCTGGCGCTCGCGGCGGAAGAGCGGCCGACGCAGGCAGCACTTGCTACCGCCATCTGGGCCTTCATCACCTCTGGTCTGCGGCTGGACGGTAAAGACAAGGCACGAGAGGGAGATCGCACATGAGCGACAAGAAACGCGTCGTTATCATCGGGGCGGGGGTCGGCGGCATGTGCGCGGGCGCACTGCTGTCGCGACAGGGTATCGATGTCACGATATGCGAGGCGATCGACGTTGTCGGTGGTCGTACGCGTACGCAGGTCATCGATGGATATTCACTGCCGCGCGGCGCCGTGTCGTTCCAGTTGAAGGGAATCCTGCCCGCGATCTGCAAGGAAGTCGGCGCCGAGCTCGATCTGCGCCCCGTCAGCGAGATGTGGTTCTGGATCAAGGGTGGCGACGGCTTCGTGCCGCTCCCCGCCAAGAGCGGCATCGGCAAGATGCTCGAAATGCTGATGCAGGTGCAGGGCAAGGACAGCGCCAAGGCAGTGGCGAGCGTCGGCCTGCAACTGTCGATGGCAAAGATCGGACAGGCGTTCAAATGCCCCGAAATCCGCGACGACGATGACGGCCCGACGTTCCGCGAATGGCTGACACGCTATACCGACAATGAGGATCTGCTCGCGCTATTCCACGCGATCACCTCGGCGGTGTCGGCGCTCAACGACTTCGAATACCCCGCGCGTCACTGGTTCGCACATTTTTCCTCGGCCGCAATGGACGCGCGCATGGACCAATATGCGCTGGTCGGCGACGGCTTTCAGGGCGTCAGCCGTGCACTTGGCAAGGTGATCGAGGCGAACGGCGGGAAGATCCTGCTCAATACAAAAACACTGTCGATCAACAGCGCGAACGGCCGCGCGACGGGCATCACCGTAGAGCGCGACGGCCAACGGATCGACATCGACGCGGACATCGTCATCAGCAATGCTGGCCCGACGACCACGCTGGCGCTCGCGGGTGAAGAGGCGCTGGGCAAGCACTTCGTCGAACGCACGCAAAAGCGCGTCCGCCCGACGCCGATCGTGGTCACCTATACAGTGTCGGATGTGCCACTCTTCGAGGCACGCGCCGCGTTCCTCGCCGCCGGGCTCGAACGCATCGTCACCGGCGTTCCGCTGACCAACATCTGCCCCGAATGGGCACCTGACGGCAAACATCTGACGGCCTTCTATGGCACGCCAAAAAGCTGCCTGACGCCAATGGACAAGGACGATGAGCGCCGGGCGAACACCGCCGACGTGCACAGGCTGTTCCCGGATTTCGAGGCGAAGGGCGGCCGGATTCTGGACGTCCAGTTGCGCGACATCGGCGATGCCGACGTCGTCGCGCGGTCATGGCCGGGACACAATGTGTCGGTCGAGACGCCGCTTCCCAATTTGTTCAACGTCGGCGACGCGTGCGGCCCGGACGGGTTCGTCGCAACACCCGCCGCCGCAATGAGCGCGCGCAACACCGTCGACAAGATTCTCGCCAAACTCGCCTGAAGGAAAGGATGCCATAATGGGCAAAGCTTATGACGCCGTGCAACGGTACATAGATTCGATGGTCGCAAAGGATCTGGAGGCGTCGCTCGACTGCTTCACCGACGACTGTATCTACTGGTTACACGTCGGCACGCGGCCGTTCGGCGGCAAGGACCATATGCGCAAGCGCCTCAACATGCTGTGGCCGACTCAGAAGGCCAGCCGCTGGCGGATCATCAACCACCTCGAGAACGACGACATGATCATCTTCGAGGGGATCGATGAGTACGACCAGTACGACGGTCACACCGTGACCATGCCGTACATGGGCTTTTACCGGATCAAGGACGGGCGCATCTGGCGCGGCCGCGATTACTTCGACATGCCGGGCTTCCTGGGCATGACCAAGGGCGACCCGAATCCGTTTCTGCTCGAGGTTGCGAACACGATGCACGAAGGATGATCCTGCACGACGCGGCGACGATCGCGCGGTACCAGGCGGCCGGGTGGTGGGACGATAGGTCCACGCTCGACAGTCTGTTCCGCGCCAATGTCACCGCTGCGCCGTTGCAGATCGCGCTGATCGACGCCCCGAACCGCGCTGACTTCGCGCCGGGGCCGTCACGCAAACTCACCTATTCGCAGGCAGATGAGGCGGCCGACCGGCTGGCAGCGATCCTGCTTGACGCCGGGGTGGGCAAGGATTCGATCGTCGTGGCGCAATGGCCCAATTGTGTCGAGATCGTCATAGCCTATCTCGCCATTACGCGATTGGGCGCGATCGTGTCGCCGGTACTGCTGGCTTATGGTGAGCGCGATATCCGCCGGATCGTGCGACACATCCGCCCCGCTGCCTATCTGACGCTGAACCGTTTCAAGGACACTCACCCCGCCGCCGCTGCCGCGCGGATCGTGCGCGAGGAGGGGCTGTCGACCAGGGTTTTCGCGCTGGGGGATGGCGGCGCTGACGTCAGTTCGCTCGGTGATATTACGCAAGGGAGCGTCGATCGCGACGCGCTCGATGCGCATCTCCGCACGGTGCCGGTCGGCGCGAACGAGATCGTTAGTCTGCACTGGTCGTCGGGTACCGGTGGCGATCCGAAGTGCGTGCCGCTGACGCACAATACCTGGCAGGCGAATGGCGGCGCTTGTATCGATGCCAGCCAGATTCCACAGGGCGCGCGCTTCCTGGCGCCGATGCATATGGTGCACACGGCGGGCCACGCAGGCTTCTTCCTGCCTTGGCTAGGAGTGTGTGGCACACTCGCGCTGCACCAGCCGTTCGACATTGACCTCTATGTTCAGCAGCTGGAACAGGAGCGCATCACGCACACTGTTGCTGCGCCCGCGATGCTCAACTCGCTGTTGCGCAGCAACGCGCTCGATCACCACGATCTGTCTGCGCTCAAAAACATCATGTGTGGTTCGGCGCCGCTCGACCCGTGGATGATCGAGGGTTTCCGCGATCGTTATGGCATAGAGATCGTCAACGCCTTCGGATCGACAGAGGGAATCACCCTGTTGTCCGGCCCGACGATCACCAGCGACCCGCACCGGCGCGCGCGGTATTTCCCGCGCTTTCTGGGCTCACCCCAGAGATCGGCAACGGGCGGCAACTGGAATGTCCATATCGCAGCTGTTGCCGAGACGTGCTTGCGTGACGAGGCGGGTGCCAAGATCGTCGTGCCCAAAGTGGCGGGCGAATTCCTGTGTCGCAGCCCCGCGGTCTTTCCGGGCTATCTGACGCCCTCGGGCGATCTCGACCGCGGCGATTTCGACGTCGACGGATTTTTCAGCACAGGCGAAATCTTCCAGATCGCCGGGTCTGGCGAGGATGCCGACTATTATCACTATGTCGACCGTCTGAAGGACGTGATCAACCGCGGCGGGCAGAAGATACCGGTCGGCGAGGTCGAGGCCGCGATCCAGAACCATCCGCATATCGTCGAAGCCTGTGCCATCGCCGTTCGCGACGAGCGGCTGGGCGAACATATGTGCGCAGTGGTCGTTCCGGTGCGCGGGGAAAGCATCACCCTCCCCGGGCTCGTCGACCATCTTCGCGGCGAGGGCATATCGACGTTCATGCTGCCAGAACAGATCGCGCTGGTCGATGCGCTGCCGCGCAACCCGACTGGCAAAGTTCTGAAGCGCGTTCTCGTGGAAACGATCGAGGCGCGGGTTTAGGGCGAGGATCGTTGCCTGTTCCCAAACAAAAGGTTCTGCACCTGATCATGCTGCTACCTCAGCAAGCGGCGCAAACCCGAGTATCCTTCGCTGCATCGCCCAGTCTAGTGGCACATCCTGCTTGAGCAGCATCCCACGCGTGAGACTGGCAGGCTGAGTACCGTCGAGAATTGCCGCGATGATATCGGGAGCGAGATAGGTCAGCCTCACCAGCCGCGAGAAATTGCCGGGCTTAGTACCCACCAGACCGGCGATCTCATCAATCCTTTGGTCGCGGTGCGTGTATAACAACCGTTCAGCTTCTCGCGCGCGGGCGAGCAACCTTACAAGATGCCTGTCCGGGCAGCCGATATCCGCACACGGTTTGACTGGAAGCCAGCCAGTGCGGCGCTGGCGGTAGAGGTGCACGGGGATTTCAACTTCGCGAAGGCGGTTTGCGCGCAGCACTTCGAGGTCGTTCATTTTGAAGTGGCCGATTCCATCCGAGCGCAGATAGGCGATGATGGCAGCCGTCCGGACGAAGACGCGCATGCGATCGAATGCGATCTCGATTCGCGCAACGACCAGTTTGTAGATTGTGCGAAGCCGGATGGCGTCGGTTGCCTTGAGACGGACTGCAGCCGGCATGCCCGCACGCGAGAGCAGATCTAGTTCGCGACCAACGAGGCCATTCTCAAGCAGGCAGGTGCGCAATCCAGCATGGTCCTGGAAAAGACCGGTCAGCGCATTGAGGACGAGCAATTCGACCTGGTCGGCGTTTACCCTCAGGATCTTGAGATCGCGCCGCTTCGCCCAACGGGCAGGTGCCGATTCATAGTTCCGATGTGCGCCCGTCTGGTTGCACGGTTGTCGCGCATGCATGCGTCGGCCGTGGGCATCCCATAACAATCCGCCGAGCAGCGTATTCGTGTTGCGCGGCCTTAGAGCCCGGCGCTCCTCGAGGATTACCTGAACACGGTCCCATAGGGGCTTGGCGATAATTGGCTCATGAACGCCGGAATAGCGCTGGCCGCGATAGGTCAGTTCGCCGATATAGACAGCGTTCTCGAGGATATGGTGAAGTGCGGTCATGCTTATCGGCGTTCCGCCGTGGCGTTCGCCATGTGCCGACCGCCAGATCTTGCGCTTGTGGCCCGCGGCAAGCAGGGCCTTGTGGGTTTTCGAGATACTTTCCTCGTGCGCATAAGTCTCGAATATGCACTCGACCGCACGAGCTTCGGCCGCGTTGACGACAAGCTTGCCGCGCTTGAGGTCGTAACCGATCGGCGGGTTGCCACCCGTCCAGCGGCCACTTTGCTTCATGACCATCTTCTTGTCGCGCATCCGGTCGCTCGCGATCTCGCGTTCGAACTGGGCGAAGGTCAGAAGGATATTGCGGATCAACCGCCCCATGGAGTCGCTTGTATCGAAATTCTGCGTGATCGAGACGAAAGTAACGCCATAGCGATCGAACAGATCGATCAAACGCACGAAATCGAGAAGCGTGCGGGTGATGCGGTCGAGCTTGTAAACAAGGACCACATCAATGTGGCCTTCCTCGATGTCTGTCAGCATTTCCTGAAGGGCAGGGCGGTCAAGCGTTGCACCCGATATCCCTGAGTCCTCGTACAGCTTCGGTATCTCGGTCCAGCCCTTGTGCTGCTGGCTTGCGACATAGGATGAACAGATCAGGCGCTGGCTTTGCAACGACGTGATCTCCTGCTCGAGGGGAGGAACTGAACTCTTGCGCGTATAAATCGCGCAACGACGGGCAACCAATATGGGCATTTGCATGTCTGGCATGGCGTCTCTCCCGAATTGATCGAGGCAGGAACCGGTCCTCAGGGGCAATAATGCACCAATCGCGGCAGTCCGCGTCGACAGTCACGCGAGAGACTCGACTCGTCCCGTTCTGCGGTGCCCGGCATGGACAAACCCGTCGTGATTTGTGAGCCTGGCGCGAACAACGGGAGATTGTCATGCGATTCGCGTTGCTTGCGGCAAGCGCCGCTTTTGTTTGCGCCGTACCTGCATCGGCAGCGATCTGGACTTTCGACGTATCCGGCATCTTCGCCATGACGGGCCAGCAGATCACCCAGATTTGCACCGGCGGAGTTCCGTCGTGTTATGTAACTGAAACCGCCAACCGCGACGTAATGGCGACCTATCGGATTTCGGTGAACACCGCTTCACCCGGCGGAACGATATTCAACAGCACGTCATCGTTCGGCGGATGGTCGTTCGATCCCAGCCGCAGCTATGTCGGCATCGACTATACCGTAGTCCCGAACAACGTCCTTTTCACTTCCGCCTATTTCACCGGCGACCTGAATGCGCATTTCCCGTGTTTCCCGGGCTATGTCGGGTGCGTGAACAACGGTGCCTCGGCTCTGGCACGCAGCCTGGGTTGGGCCTTCGTATCCAGCAGTGATGCGTCGGCGCCCGTCCCCGAACCGACAACCTGGGCGATAATGATCGGGGGGCTCGGCCTGACCGGCGCCGCCATGCGACGCCGCCGCCGAAAGACGACCATCTCGTTCGCCTGACCAGCCAGCCGCGGCGGTTGCCATGATGGCCAACGCGCGCGATTGTGCCTCGCAGGGGGAACAATCATGCGGCGTCTGATTGCGATCACGGTGCTTGCGGCTATCGCCGTCCCGACTACGGGCTGTGTCATGGCCGCGCGGCATGTGGCAAAAGAGGCCAATCGATCCGGCATTCAGCAAAAGGCGCACGACCGCTTTCCCAAGGGCTCCTCGATCGCGGTCGCCCGAACATCACTCGCCGCCGACGGCTATCGCTGCCTCGACCTTCCCGCGCTCGACAAGGCCCCGGCGCACACCAGTTGCTGGCCGAAGAAGCGCACCAGCGCGCCGGAGAGATTCCTGGTCGGCGGCAACTGGCGCTGGGATTTCTACGGCGACGGCGACACGCTGACCAAAGTGCACATCTCGTCCGCCCGGCACGGCATGAAGAAGTACCGGGAGGCGGCGAAAGCGCGTGTCACTGAACTGGAGTCGATGCAGTAGTTCTTGCGCAAGCGCTCTTGGCGCGAATTTGGTATCACGGCCCGATCTCCACTCTCCCCAAAATGCTTGGCGCATTTCAGCTGACAGCATTCCGTTGGGAATCCTACTTATCGTTGCGCGGCCCGCCGCATGGCTATGAATGCCAATGTCGCGCGCCCGAGCACTACGATCTGACCGAAGCGCCTCAAGCGCGTGTTGCCGCAACAATCGGGCCGCCGCGACCTGCCTGGAGCAGAAGAGCATCGTCAAGGCCCGGCACGGCAGCGGGTAATTTGAAAGTCTTTGCCTCGCCATTCCAGCTTCCGAGCGAGACGAGGGTTCGGACGATGTTACGATGAGAAATGGTGCGTCCGCCGTTTTCGCCGGCGCGAATGGCGACCTGGATGGTGCGCGGGTCATAACGGACAAGCCAGAGAGTCGCCAGTTTCGCTGTCCGGACTGTTGGGAGCGAGACAGTCAATGCCGTAACTAGGATCGGCACGTTTACGATGCTTGCTCGCGCACGTTCGATCGTGGCGTCAACTTCGGCTTGTCGGTTCCCGACGATGGCGATGCGACCGCCGACGATCATTTGGGGCGTCGCAACATTCTGACGGCCGCCGCTTTGCGCGTAATCCCACTGCCGTGCGGTGTACGCCGGCCGGGCAAAGGTGTCCTTCCAGCCAAGCCGGTCCCAATAGGTCACCGCGAAGTCGAGGGCGATCACATCAGGTCGATTGGCGAGCGTATTGAGGACGGCAACCGCTGGCGGGCAGGACGAACAGCCCTGGCTCTGGAACAGCTCGACAACGACCGGCCTCGGCTGCGGGGCTGCCGAGGCCGACGCTGCGAGAAAGGCACTGATCGGAAGCAAGGCGATAAGGCGCATCACGATTTCCCGGGTTCGGCGTGAGTGTTCGATTTCAGCAACAACGCGTCAAGCGACCATCGACCGGCGCCCCTCAGGATCAGCGGCAGTAACAAGCCCGCCCATCCCAGGTGCGTCGTCCACGCATCCGGATAGACGAACACCTCGATAACCGTTGTCATCCCCAGCAGGGCCAGCGCTGAGGGACGTGTCAACAGGCCAAGCGCGAGCAGAGCTGGAAACAGATGCTCCGAATAGGTGGCTGCATGTGCGGCGATATCCGGTGGCACCAGAGGCAGAACGTATTCGGTACGGAACAGTTCGTAGGTTCCGTCGGTGATGTGCAGGATGCCATCCACCTTGGTCCGGCCCGATTGAAGGAAGATCGCCGCGATCGCGAAGCGGTTGATGAGGAGCAGCAGATCGTCGGGAACCTGCGCGGTCAGGCGACGGATCGCGAGCAATCCTCGCGTCAATGTCGATGTCATGGTCGGTCTCCGGGTCGAAGTCGCCGGGCGGCATATTCGACCGCCCGACGTGGGCATCAGGTTCTCGGCATCAACGATCCGTTGCCCTTGGGCGTCTTGATTGACGTGCAAGTTCCCGCCTTGACCAGCTTCCATGCGTTGCCCTGGTAGCTGACCTTGGATGTCCCCGCGCAACTTGTCCCGGCACCCGCCTTGCAGTCATTCTTGCCCGCGAGCGAAACGCCATAGCATTTCTCCATCGGCTGGGGTGCGGCCGATGCTTGGGTGGCCGAAACGGCGATCGTGAGCGCCAACGTGGCGGCGAGAGTTGCGTGAGTCTTCATCATTGTTCGGTCTCCTGAAGGCGGTGCCTGGACAAGCCCGGCATGGACAGGAGTTCGCAGCAGGTCGGCTCGTGGTTACAATCGGTGCTTCCGAATTAAATTCGCTGTGTGCACGCGTTCGCGTGTAACCATTGCGGTTGCGGCGACGAATGCCCTGTCACAGGAGCATGAATGCGGGCGGATGAGAAACAGCTTCGAGCATGGATGCTGGGCGGGCTGGACGGCAATTCTGCCGATCATGGCTGCCTGTTGCATGCGCTCGTCCCGATCCTGTCGGCCTTTTACAACCGTCGCATGGCCGCCTCCCCTGATGTCGAGGATCTGGTGCAGGAAACATTGATTGCCGTTCACACGCGCCGCTCGACCTACGACCGTGAGCGCCCCTTTACGGCGTGGCTGTTTTCGGTGGCGCGTTACAAGATGATCGACCATTTTCGGCGGTCGCGCGCGACGACGCCCATCGAAGATCTCGAACAGATACTGATGGTTGAAGGTTTCGAAAGCAGCAGCGGCGCTCGGCTGGATATCGACGAGCTCCTTGAGACCTTGCCGACGAAACAGGCCCGGATGATCCGCGCGACACGGATCGATGGCAACAGTATTGCCGAAGCCGCCGCCGCCAGCGGCTATGGGGAATCCGACGTGAAAGTGTCGATCCATCGCGGATTGAAGGCGCTGAGCGCACGTATCCGGGGCAGCGACGCATGAATACCGACCAGCTCATCGACAGCCTTGCGACCGACGTAAAGCCGGTGCCGCGCCATGCGGTCGGCAAGCGCCTGGCAATCGGCGTCGTCATCGGCGCATTGGTCTCGGCAGCGCTCGTACTGGCCTCGCTCGGGATGCGTCCTGATATTGGCATCGCGATGCACGGCTTCGCGTTCTGGATGAAGTGGTCCTACACGCTGTCGGTTTCAGCCATCGCCATCTACGCGACCGCGCGGCTTGCACGACCTGAGCCTGGGCGCCTGCGGGCACTCTGGCTGATCGCCATTCCGGTGAGCCTGCTTGCAGGTGTCGGCGTGATGGAATTGGTTCACACCCCGTCCAGCGAATGGCTGGCGATGTGGCTGGGCCGCAGCTGGAGCAAATGCCCTTGGCTCGTCGTCGGGCTCGCCATGCCGATCTTCATCGGGCTGCTCTGGTCGTTCCGCCGCCTCGCGCCAACGCGGCTGCGCGCGGCCGGGGCGGCGGCAGGGCTTGCAGCAGGGGCCTTCGCAGCGACCGTCTATTGCCTTCACTGTCCCGAAGTGTCGGCGATCTTCGTGCTGACCTGGTACACGCTCGGCATCGTGCTGGCCGCGAGCTTCGGCGCGCTCGTCGGCCCGCGTCTTTTGCGCTGGTGATGTAACCGAGACGGCATTCCTCACGAACTGGAGAGGCCAACCCGGCATATTTCCAGGAGACCATCATGTTCACACTTCGCACCGGCACCAGCATTGCCGCTTCCGCCGCGCTCATCGCCATCAGCGCCGCTTCCGTTCCGACCGCTGCCGTCGCCAAGGGCGCAGCCGGCGTCCATTGCTATGGCATCAACACCTGTAAGGGCACGTCGGACTGCAAGACCGCGCACAACGACTGCAAGGGGCAGAACAGCTGCAAGGGCATGGGGTTCAAGGTCATGTCGGCCAAGAAGTGCACGGCCGCCGGCGGCAGCCTGACCGAGAAGTAATCGCCACATCCGGCGGGCCTCTCAACGCCCAGCCCGCCGGACCCCTTCTCCAATTCGAATGAGGCACGCGATGACCATTCCAAGCTTTGCCGGCTTCGGGCTCGGCCTGCGCAAGCCGCATTATGCCGCGTTTATTGAGCAGCGCGTCGCGGTCGATTTCGTCGAGGTCATCTCGGAAAATTTCATGATCGACGGCGGACGGCCGAAGCGTATCCTCCACCAGGTTCGCGAAAACTACCCAGTCGCATTGCACGGCGTGTCGATGTCGATCGGCTCCGCTGACGGCGTGAATGCCGCTTATCTCGCGCGACTGCGCGCGCTCGTCGACGAGATCGAACCCCTGTTTGTCTCGGACCACCTTTGTTGGACGCAGTCCGGTGGCTTCAATGCGCACGACCTCCTCCCGCTTCCCTATACGGACGAGGCGCTCCGTGTCGTCTGCGCCAATGTGGGCAAGGCGCAGGACGTGCTGGGGCGACAAATGCTGGTCGAGAACCCGTCGAGCTACATCGCGTTCGACGGCAACACGATGAGCGAGTGGGCGTTTCTCGATGCGCTTTGCGCACGAACCGGCTGTGGACTGCTGCTCGATGTGAACAACGTCTTCGTCAGCGCGACGAACCATGGCTTCGATCCCATCGCCTATCTCGACGGCGTGCCGCATGACCGCGTGCGACAGGTACACCTCGCCGGCCATTCGCAAGGCGACGTCATGCTGATCGACACGCACGACCAGCCCGTGCCGCCGTCAGTCTGGGATCTGCACGCGCACGTCCTGCCGCGCCTCGGTCCAGTCGCGGTGATGATCGAGCGCGACGATGCGATCCCGCCATTGCACGAACTGCTGGGCGAATTGGGCCATGCCCGCGCGATCGGCAAGTCAACGCAGCGGATGGCGGCATGAACCTCGCGCAGACGCAGCAAGCCTTCAGCGCATGGCTGCGCACCGGCGCTTCGCGCGATGCTGCGCGTTTCGGAAGTCGGGCCCGACCGGGACTCGGCATCTACCAGAACAACTACCGCTCTCAGCTCGTTTTATGTCTCGAGGAGAGCTTCGCCGTCACGCGGCAGTGGATCGGCAGCGATGCGTTTCACGATGCCGTCGTGCATCACGTCGAACGTGTGCCGCCCAGCAGCTGGACACTCGACGCCTATCCCCGCGACTTTCCGCAAACGCTTGCGCTTCGTCATCCGGAAGATGTCGAGATTGCGGAGTTGGCACAGCTCGAACTCTCACTTGCCGAGGCATTCGTCGGACCGGAAAAGAGTCCGGTCTCGGTAGAGCGTATGGCGATGGTCGATTGGGACGACGCTGTCCTGCGATTTACACCAACACTCGACCTGCAGGATATTGCGACAAACGCGCCAGCCATCTGGACCGCGCTGGTGAACGAGGACATGGCCCCGGCCGCCGAATATCTGCCGGAACCCGCTGCATTGCTGGTCTGGCGTCAGGACGAAGCCTTCAGGTTTCGTATCCTGGATGCGTCAGAGCAGCGGGCCATCCTGGTAATGCGCAACGGCATGTCCTTTGCAGCGCTGTGCGCACTCCTAGTTGACGACATGGGCGACGAGGCGGGGATTGAAACCGCGGGTGCATGGCTCGGACAATGGCTCGCCGATGGCCTGCTGACCGATGTCGTAAGCAATGATTCTGTGGATTAGTTCGCGTGGCAGTGTTTTATTCCCGGGAACTCGTTTCAGTTCCGATCTGAAATGAAAGGTAACCTCGCCCACTAAATGACGCAATTTCGTCTTCACGCTTGAAACAGAAAAAAGATGCAAATCGCTGAAAAAAGATACTCTTTGACTATTTAATACTTTGTTCACCATCTGCGAACTTGGGTTTGATTTTCGAACCCAGAGTAAAGCTTGGGGTTAACTGAAATCATGAAAATCAAATCGCTCGTTCTTGCGACGTTGAGCGTCGCATCGTGCCTTGCTGCCGTTCCAGCCTCGGCAGCGCCGTTCCTGTTTGAACTGACCGGTTCGCGCAACGCGACCTTCACGATCGATACCGCGATTGCACCGACCACGCAGAGTTCGAGCGCGTTCGGCGACCAGATCTCCTATAACAGCGTCGCAGGCGTTTTCGGCGGCACCACCCAGAATGCGCAGATCGGCTTCGGCACCAATATCTTTGCGCAGTTGAACATCGGCGGCACGCCGCTCGGCTTCACCCAGTTCGGCGGACCCGACCTCTTCACGCTCGTCAACTCCTTGCCCGTGTTCAAGACCGGTTCGTTTAACCTGACCAGCATCGTGTCGGGATCGAGCACGCTCCGGATTTCGGCAGTGACTGCCGCGGTACCTGAACCGACAACCTGGGCGATGATGCTCGTTGGTTTCGGCTCGATCGGTTACGCGATGCGCCGTCGCGCAAAAGTGTCAACGACCGTCCAGTTCGTCTGAGCGGCATCCGCCTTCAACTATTGGGCCGTCGGTTAAAGAACCGGCGGCTCAATCACGCGCAAACATCGGGCCGAACCGGTTCCACCACGTCCGCACTGTTTCGTGGTAGATGTCGATGCCGCGTTCGAACAGCAGGTCGTCGCCGTTCCGCAGGCTCAGCAAAACGCGAATGTACATCATCACCACCGGGCGGCTCACCTCGGGGGATGAATTGAAAGAGGGGAACGGACTGCCCGGTTCGCGGGGGCCGCCATTGACCAGATTATCTATATATGTAGACTTACTGAATGCGCGTTCGCCGGCCGTCTTCTCAAACCATTCTTGTGCTGCAGGCACTGCTGCTACGTGCGAACGAATGGCGATATGGCTACGACCTGTCGAAGGAGATTGGCCTGCCGTCCGGGCCTGCCGTCCGGCACGCTTTATCCCGTCCTGATGCGGCTTGCAGACCGGGGGTTTCTCGAATCCGCCTGGCACGAGCCAGCCCGACCCGGCGCTCCGGCCCGTCATGCCTATCGCCTGACCCGAACCGGCGTCGCCTTTGCACGCGCACATGTCGACGCCGCTGCGAATACCGAAAGCGGTTCGACGGCGATGCCTGCATGACGCGTCGCGGTCCGGTTATTTTGTGCGCCGCCGCGCGCCATCTGCTCCCGCCTGCGCGGCGACCATGGGCCGAAGCCATGACGGCGGAGCTGTCACACATCGAGGATGACAGGGCGGCGCTCGCATTTGCCGCGGGGTGTCTTCGCGCGGCCTTGTCCGAACGACTGCGCGACGCCGATACCCAGCTCCATGCCGGCCGATGGTCGATCGCGGTCGTCACGGCTTTCTTCGCCCTCGTCCAGCTGGCCTGCGCAACCCGCGGCGTGTCGGTTCTGCTCGGCGCTCCGGACGGCATGCGCGACATGCTGGTACGGCATGGTGCCGCGCGGGCATTGACGGCGCGTTACGACGATGTCCGCCCCGTCGTTGTCGCCTGTTTTCTTGCGCTCGGCACGACGCAACTGGCGACGGCCTGGTTCCTGAGCCGCGGGCGGATGCGGCCTTTCATCTTGTCCTGGTCGCTCGCGTTCGCGATCGCCATTTTCGCTGTCGGCGTCCAATTGTCGGTCGTCTGGACGCTCGATGGCATTCCCTCCGAGTTCCACGCGCTATTGGTGCAGGCGATCTTTGTGCCCGCATTGCTCGCATGGGCGCACCACCGACATCACGATAATCGCAGGAGATGATGATGGCACCGATACGCATCCTCGGCACGTTCCTGCTCTGCGCCATCACCGCCGGTCCCGGTATTGCCCGGCCATCCCCGGCGACCGCCGAAGCGGTTGTCGCAGCAGCGAAGCAGGCGACCGGCGCCAAGGCGTGGGACAGGCCGCAGGGCTGCACCGAGCGCGGAACGCACGGCGACGGCGCGATCACCTACCTGACCCGGTTCAGTTTGCGCGGCTATGGAATGCGCACCGATAGCGATCGCGGCGGCACGATGCGCTCGATGGGGTTCGACGGAAAAACGCGGTGGCAGCGAACCGGCGATGGCGCTGTCGGTGCACGGACCGATCCGGCGTCGCTCCGGGAAGGGATCGTCACCAATTACCTGAGCATCAACGGCTTCTTCTTTCCGGATCGCTTTCCGGCCTCGTTCAAATATCGTCGCTCGGCGACGGAAGCCACGCGGCGGTTCGACGTCATCGAAATCAGCCCGAAAGGTGGCCGCCCGCTCGAAATCTGGTTCGACCACCGCACGCATCTCATACAGCGCGTGATCGATATCCACGGCACGCCGGTGATCAGGGTCGAGGCCGGCGATTACCGGCGCGGCGCCAGCGGGCTCATGGTCGCACATATGCTCGAGGTCTTCGGTCCGGATGGCGGACTGATGGATCGGGGACGAGTCACGGCTTTTCAATGTGGCGCGATCGACCGGGCGATCTTCACACCTCCCACGGCGGGCTAGCGGTTCTTTTTTCTGCGCATCGATGTCCGTTCCCGAACGGCGAATTGTCATGCTTATTCCAGAAAAGGCCGTTCGCCGGTGTTACCGGTCGCGCCGGCGCTCGTTACTGGGACATGTTGAACGAACGTCTCAAGTGACTTCCATCGTCGATATGATAAGCAGCGTCATGCCATTTGACTTGGAACCCCTCCGCAGGACAGAGCCGGAGTTCCGCGGAAAGTGGGGACTATATTCCCGACAACGCAATGTCTGGATGGAGGTGGTTTTCAGCTTTCAATGGGAGGCGGCAGAAGCGTTGGCGATACTCCGAGCCGGCGCCGAGGCGAGGGCGGCGAAACACGCCGGAAGCGGCAAAAATTCGTAATGTGAACATGCAGAGCACTGCGCATGTTTTATTCTGACGCCTCTCGCCGTAACCGGAACCACAGTTCATGCTTGCCTAGCGTCTGTTGGATCGAACCGAAGCATGAAGCCGAAGCCGATCTGCTTCGGCACACCGCCAGCGCGAGGCTACAAGCTACGCCCGTTGACGCTCGCACTCACCGGATAACAATGATACGAGAACGATCGCCGCTTTAGGCAGCATCCGCGCGACGCGGCAATATCCAGTTCGACCGTACAAAGTGGCAAGTGTAGCCATTCGGAATGCGCTCGAGATAATCCTGGTGCTCAGGCTCGGCTTCCCAGAAATCGCCGGCGGGCGCGAGCTCGGTCACAACCTTGCCTGGCCAAAGCCCTGAGGCCTCGACATCGGCGATCGTGTCTTCAGCAACGCGCCGCTGTTCCTCCCTCGTATAATAGATCGCCGACCGGTAACTCGTGCCCATGTCGTTGCCCTGCCGGTTTTTGGTCGTTGGATCATGGATTTGGAAAAAGAACTCGAGCAACGCACGAAAACTGGTGACCGCGGGATCGAAGACAATCTCAATCGCTTCGGCATGGTTACCGTGATTGCGATACGTCGCGTTCGGGACGTCGCCACCCGCATAGCCGACACGTGTCGAGATGATACCGGGCCGTTTGCGAATAAGGTCTTGCATGCCCCAGAAGCATCCGCCGGCAAGAACAGTTCGCTCCGTGCTCATGCCACCTCCTCCACCTGATCAAGATAAGCGCCATAACCCTGCGCTTCCATATCCTCGCGCGCGACAAAGCGCAGCGCCGCGGAATTGATACAATAGCGCAGGCCTCCGCGGTCGCGCGGGCCATCGTCGAAAACATGGCCAAGATGACTGTCGCCATGTGACGACCGGACCTCGGTGCGCACCATTCCGAGGCTGGCGTCCTGCATCTCGCTGACGTTCGCCGGCTCGATCGGCTTGGTGAAGCTCGGCCATCCGCAGCCCGACTCATATTTGTCCGACGATGCAAACAACGGTTCACCCGAAACGATGTCGACGTAGATTCCGGTCGCTTTGTTGTTGAGATACTCGCCGGTGCCGGGACGCTCGGTCCCACTTTGCTGGGTTACATAATGCTGCTCGGGGGTCAGCGCCGCAACCGCCTCATCCGTCTTCCTGTACTCACGCATGATTTGTCTCCCTGCAGCCATGTTGGGTGCGAACAATGCGGCGGCAAGTCCGCAGGTCGATGCACAAACGCGCAAACCAGCTTTCGCTCCGCATCGCCGAAAAATTAAGTTGATCGGAATCGCGAGCAGTCTTCACGGAACCCGGCACGCGCTGCGCGATTGAGGCCCGGCCACCGTTGTCAGCACTGAAGGGTCGGTGCGCGGTGCGCGAAGGCACTGCCATGGATCGCTTCTTTACCAAGATCGCTACCCGCTCCGCCACCATGCTCGGCGAGCCGCTCGCGTTTATCATCTCGACGTTGCTGATCATCGTGTGGGCGATCAGCGGCCCTTTCCTGCATTATTCCGACACATGGCAGCTGATCGTGAACACGGCGACGACGGTGCTCACCTTTCTTGCTGTCTTCCTGATCCAGAACAGCCAGAACCGCGATGGTGCGGCAATGCAGGCCAAGCTCGACGAGATCCTGCGGGCGCTCGACAAGGCTCGCGTCGAATTCGTTGGCATCGAGCATCTGACCGACCGGGAGATATGCTCGATCCGCGACGCGCTCGAAAAGGATATTAAGGACGAAGGCGGCAAGGCCCAGACGACCGCTCGCTCGGTTGAAGCGCTCCTCAAACGTTACTGACCGCCGCCGGCCACGCCCGCTCGGAGCGGGCGCGGCCGTTGTGTCCGACGGCGCGTTAAGCCAGGGTACGCAGCGCAGGCTCGCGAGCGTAAAAGCGCTGGCTCGCAGCTTTGACGAAGTCGCCACCGAGCCCAGTTACCCCTTCGTCGGGCACCACGCCCGCTCTGTCGAGCAAGGGCTTGGCCGCCGCGCTCGCCCCGATTGCTTTCAGATGACCGAAGGCGTTCATGACGAACTCAACAGCGGCGCCTTCTTTCATCAGGGCAGCACAGCCCTGTTCCGACAGAACTACAGCGGCCGCGTCGAAGATCTGGCTCGGCGAACCCGCCAGCTGGCCATCGGCCTTTTGCTGGGTGCCATCGGAAAGCTTCGCGCCGCCAACCTTGGGCGCGACGATCACTGCCTTCCCCTTGGCCTTCTTCACGGCGGCGACGACCTTCGCAAGCTCACCGGCATCGGTCCCGTCGGCGATCAGGACCCCGACCGCACGGCCTTCGAGCGTCGCCTTCATATTTTTGTGTATGGAGAGAGCGTCAGACGCCGTCATATCGACCGGCTCTCTCGCCGCGGCCGCCTTCTTAGGCAGCGGGATGCCGAGCCCGTCAGCGACGCGCTTGGCAAGGTCCTCGTCGACATTGCGGAGATTGGCGACCATGCGGCCGGGCACCTGGTCGAGGAGGCCGACCTTCGACAATTCGAAAACGAACGACGACGCTATATGCGCCTGTTCATTCTCGGTTTGCGAACGGTAGAACAAACGTGCCTGGCTGTAGTGGTCAGCAAAGGTTTCCGACCGGACGCGCAGCTTGTCGCCGCTCTCATTCGGTCCGGTCGCCGCATTGGTGGTCACGAACCCGGCATCGGGACTTTCGCGCGGCCCGCCGTCCTCGCCATGATAGGCAAGACTGTTCGGCTCGTAATTCGCCCGGCCCTTGGGCACCATCGTCTGCATTTTCCCGTCGCGCTGGAAATTGCCGAACGGGCAGCGCGGTGCATTGACCGGGATTTGGTGGAAATTCGTCGTCCCGAGCCGCGAGTTCTGCGTATCGAGGTAGGAGAATAGCCGGCCCTGCAGCAGCGGGTCGTTCGAGAAATCGATCCCTGGCGGGATATTTGACGGCAGGAACGCGACCTGCTCGGTCTCGGCGAAGAAATTATCGACGTTGCGGTTGAGGGTCAGCGTGCCGATGAGGCGAACCGGCACGTCCTCTTCGGGAATAAGCTTCGTCGCATCGAGCACATCATAGGGCTGCGCGTTCGCGAAGTCCTCGTCGAACACCTGGATTCCGAGATCCCATTGCGGATAATTGCCGGTGTCGATCGCCTCGAACAGGTCACGGCGGTGATAGTCATTGTCGGCGGCCTGGAGCTTCAAGGCTTCGTCCCAGATCGTCGACTGGAGCCCGAGCCGCGGCTTCCAGTGGAACTTGACGAAGCTCGCCTTGCCCGAAGCATTGACCAGCTTGAACGTGTGGACGCCGAAACCTTCCATCATCCGCAAACTGCGTGGCAGGGTGCGATCCGACATTGCCCACATCAGCATGTGCGTGGTCTCTGGCATGAGCGATGCCCAGTCCCAGAAAGTGTCGTGCGCGCTGCCGGCCTGCGGATAACCGCGATCGGCTTCCATCTTAACCGCATGGACGAGATCGGGGAATTTGAGCGCGTCCTGGATGAAGAACACGGGGATGTTATTGCCGACGAGATCCCAGTTTCCTTCTCGTGTGTAGAATTTAACCGCGAAGCCGCGCACGTCGCGCGGCGTGTCGACCGATCCAGCGCCGCCTGCCACGGTTGAAAAGCGCACGAACACTTCGGTCTTCTCGCCCTTGGTAAAAACAGCTGCCTTCGACAGGTCAGAAATGTCGGCCGTCGCCTCAAACACACCGTGCGCTCCAGACCCGCGGGCATGGACGATGCGCTCGGGAATTCGCTCGTGATCGAAGTGGAAGATTTTCTCGCGGAGCACGAAGTCCTCGAGCAATGTCGGCCCGCGTGAACCGCTCTTGAGGCTGTTCTGGTTGTCGGAGACGGGTACGCCGTGATTGGTCGTCAGGACCGCCGTGCCCGTGGCGCCGGCCTTCGCTGTCTGGTGCGTTTCGCCGCCGGTTGCGGCTGGCTTCTTTGGTGTCGTCGCCATCACAGTTTCCCCTCAGTTTATAAAATACGTTGACGGCCGCCCCGGGGGACGACCGTCAAATAACCCCGAAGCAATCAGGCGACGGGTTCGCCGAGCTCAAGCTCGACTGGCGTCAAAGTGCGGGCGGTGGGTGTCGGCAGTCCGTTCGCCGCGAACTCGGCTTTCAGCTTGGCCTGGCGCGCGGCCATTGCGGCGCCGAGCGCATCTAGATCGACGTCGCTGGCACGTGCCTGGGCGAACATGCCTTCCTTGGGCATTTCCTCTTCGTGAACGTGATGCTCGATTTCCTCGGAGAGAACAGTGACTTTGGCTTCGAAGAAATCCTCGCCCGGATTGCCTGCCATGATCTGGCCGATGAGCAGTTTCGCGCCATCGTGCTCGACGTAGGATTCATCGAGCAGGTCGCTCTCGATCTTACCCTTCAGGGCGGGATAGAAAATCTCTTCCTCGATCATCGTGTGAATGATGAGGGCGGTGCAAATCTCCGTCGCGAGTTTCTTCTGTTTGGTATCCGAATTGGTGTTCTCGAATTTTTCGAACATCTCCGCGACGGCGCGGTGATCGGCCTTAAGGAGTGCGATCGCGTCTGGTGCTTTGTCTGCCATGTGAGCAAGCCTTTGTGCTGAAGAACCAAGACAGAATTCCTGCCTTGCCCTCACAACGCTCAAGTGGGTCGTTCGACCCTGTTGCGGATCATTCTCACGCGAATTGCCGGCAAATTGATCTGCATCAATTTACTGTGTCTCCGAGTAAATCGCTGTGGGCGCGCCCGGTATGTTGGCGCTCAACATTACGCCGATCGTCGCGCTCAAGCGGCTCATAGATGATGGCCACTCCGGAACGCTTGGTAGTCCGGAGCGCTATGCGGACTCATTTCCACCGTTTGGCGACTATCAATGACTCTCGATGCGACAATGATTCCCGCAGGCCACAACCACACCGGTGAGCGTGCAAACTCATACAACCCAACTAGTTCGAATCCGATCGCTCCAGCGGGGCAGGTTGAGATTTTGACCGCAGAACGCTTCCGCAACCCTGCGGTCCGGCTGTCGGGAACGGTCGACTATTTCATGTACGAGAATTTTCGCGCCCAGTTGTCATCAGCGCAGCCCGACGGCTTGATCGTGATCGAATTATCAACGCTGGGCGGCGATCCTGAAGTCGCGCGGATGATGGGCGAAGATATCCGGTATCATACCCAGGTCGATCCGCAGCGCCGGTTCGTGTTCCTGGGTAAAGCGGCGATCTATTCGGCAGGAACGACATTCATGAGCTTTTTCGCGCGGGAAAACCGGTATCTCACGCGCGGAACGCGGCTCATGATACATGAACGGAAGCTCTGTAAAACGCTTGAGATCAATGGCCCTCTGACAACGTGCATTGCTGGGGTTCAAGCCGCACTTCACGAGATCGAAAGCTCGATCGAGATTCAAAACGAGGGATTTGCAAACCTGATCGTCGGCTCATCCGTTACGATGGACGAAGTGCTGCGCAAGGCACCCTCCAACTGGTATCTGGAAGCGCAGGAGGCACAGTCGCTCGGGTTGATCGAAGGCATCCTTTAGGGTCGACGTGAGCTGCCTGGGATCTGGTAAAGGAGTCGAGCGAGAATTCCCTGCAACTTTCCCAGCCGCAGGCTGTTGGGTCGGCGCAGTACGTAAGCACCTTTAACGGCGCGACTTCAGGAGGTAACCTTGGCCGACACCAGCACGACCGACGCCGCTACCGAAAACACGGCCGCGAAGCCCGACAGCCCGACGAGTAATGGCAAGACAGGGCTCAGCGACGCGTTTCGCGAACATTTCTCGGGCGGCGCTCCATTCACAGACAAGGTGAAAAGTTTCGCTAAAGCCCAACCTTGGGCGAGCGCCGCACTTGCCGGCATCGCCGGAATTGCGATCCTCAGTACGCTTCGCGGCGGCCGGCGGTAAGGCACCAGCGACGTTCAAGCGGCCTATCTGGTTTACGCGCTTTATAACAACGACGGCTAGCGCGGTTACGCGGAACTGTTGGCGCCCATGAACCCGGTCGTATCGCGTAAGGCAGTCTGCGCAGCTTTCTCGAACTGATCGGCGATACGCGATAGCAAGTCCTTCGCACCTCCCGGCCGCGCTGCATTGGCGCGGACGCGCATGTTGTCCGCAAGTTTGCGCCAGGCAACCGCTTCGCTTTCTGTCGCCGGGTCGACCGGTACTGTCGCCATCGCTATCCTCCGCTAGCGCTTTAGAGCGCTTTCACGTTTCCAAAACGCTCGATAATAATCGCGGTTGCATGATTCGGTTGCATGATTGCGCCGGCGATCCCTTCAAGCAGCCAGCTTTGTTCCCGTTATCCGCATCGCTCCCTGATCAAGAGGGGCCTCGACGCGGGCATCAAGCCATAGCCGGCCCATTTCGACATTGAGGTTTGCGGGTTCGAACGGGTCGAGACCGGAGCCCGGATAGAAAGTCATTTCACCGAACAGCGGCTGCGCGGCCGGCTGGTAAAAATCCACGCGTACAAATGGAAAATCGCGCCCCAGCTCCTCTGAGGCAGCGATCATCGCCGACAAGGCGGAGGGCCGCTTAATCGCCTTTCCCGCAACCGATAGCGGTCGCCAGCTCGTATCGTGCACCACCCAGCGGTGGTTTGTTCCCCGGTCGAGATGTGTCTGAACATGGGTTGCCTGTCCGCCGAAAACGTAAATCTTGTAATCGACCGGAAGAGCACGGTCGGAGCCGATGAACGGCTCGATCAAAAGGCCTCGCGGGATTTGACTATACAGCCATTCATCGAGCCAAGCCCCGTAATGTTTACCCATCCATGACCTGCCAAGACGAGCGGCCGATGACCAGTTCGCGCCCTCCGCGTCGATAATCACGTTCTGGTTACATCCGTGCCGCGACTTGAGAATGATCGTCTTTTTCCAACTTGGCCTGTCTGGGAGCGTATCACCCGTCCACAATAGAGGGATGACCCACTCTTGCCCCAGACGCTCCGCCGCCATTTGTTTCGCCGCAATCTTGTCGGCCATCAGCGGCAAGCGTGGATCGCGGTCAGCCAGCTTCCGCAATTGCACTAATTCGGTGAAGCGTGTCGGATGCCGCAGGTCGGGCAAACGGCCGTGACGCCATAGATATGCCAGTTTGATGCGCGGCAGCGCCGCGCGCGCAAAGGCTGACGTGTCGCAGAGACCCATCGCTGCTCAAGTGATAAGCGCGGCCATTGTTCCACTTGCGAACCGACCAAAAAAAACGGCGCATAACCATCAAGCGCTGGTCGGGATCCACCAGCAAACGGCACCCTTAGATTGCGTCCGGGCGGCTCATAGCGACGTAGCTTGGTGATGAGCACCGCACCGACCAAAGATGCTTCAAGGTATCGAGCGAGTTTCCAAAACGTTGATCGTGAGGCGATCATCGGAGACATGACGGCCTCGTTGATCGTCTCTTTCGGCGACCGCGCCATGCTGGTCGCTCGCGGTCAGCCGCTGACCGCCGATGTGGGACGTGAGAGTGGTGTCTGCTGGGCGGAGATTGTGACAGCGCTCGCGCAGCCAGTCGTCGTTCCCCAAGGTTTACCATATGCGAAAGAACCCTGAGCGCAGACTGGATCGAGACAAATTGCGGCCCGCCATTGCAAGTCACGCCTCGCCTTGAAAGAAGGTGCACGGGGGAACAATGATGCACCGACTGCTTGTCGTCTTGAGCGCTTTTTTCGCGGCATCCGCCGTCGCCGCGCCGCGCTACGCGATCATCGACATGCACATGCACGCGGAAGACTCGGTCGAGAATTACGGACCTCCGCCTGTCACGATTTGCGCGCCTTATGAAATGTGGCCCGCGCGCGATCCAGGCAAGCCGATCACGGCGTACCTCGATGACTTCTCCGGTTCGCCGGCCTGCAAGACGAAGATCTTGTCCGCACCGACTGTCGCCGCGCTGCGCGACCAGAGCCTGGCTCAACTCGAAAAACATAATATTCTCGCCGTGATCAGCGGCAGTGAGAAAACCGTCGCAGAATGGAAGACGCGAGGACGTGACCGCGTAATCAGCGCGATCGGTAACATCGACTTGCCTTCGATCGCCGCGCTCCGCGCCGCGCATAAGGCGGGACATCTCCAGGTGCTCGGCGAAATCGTCGCGCAATACGATGGCGTACCCCCCAACGATCCGCGGCTCGAACCTTATTATGCGCTCGCCGAGGAGCTGGATGTCCCGGTCGGCATCCATGTCGGTCCCGGTCCGCCAGGCATTGCCTATGTTGCGTCACCGAACATGCGTATCGCTCATAGCCGCGCGACGCTCCTCGAAGACGTGCTGGTCCGTCATCCGAAGTTGCGCCTCTATGTTATGCATGCCGGCTGGCCCTTTGCCGAGGACATGATCGCGCTGATGTACGCGCATCCCCAGGTTTATTGCGATGTGGCGATCCTCGATTACGCCTATCCCAGGTCCGATTTCTATCCCTATCTCAAGAGGCTGATCGACGCTGGATTTGGAAAACGGATCATGTATGGCAGCGACCAGATGATCTGGCCCGGCAGCATCGATCATTCAATCGCAGCGATCGAGCAGGCGCCGTTCCTGTCGCCGCAGCAAAAGCGGGACATTCTTCACGACAACGCTGCACGCTTCCTTCGTATCGAGGGCTGACGTCTCCCATATTTATTGTGCAGTGCAGCAACGTTTCATGATACGGTCCGTTGGAGCATGGGCAGAAGGCGTCCACCCGGGCCGGAGACACAACATGGAACGACTGGGCGCAACCGTTGCAAGGCTCGCTTCAACCAGGGGGATGTCCGCGTTCGGGAAGACAGTTTTGCGCGGCGACCGGCTTAAGGATCTGACCGGTTTCGGGTCTAATCCCGGCACGCTGAAGGCAAAGGCTTATATCCCCGCCAATTTACCGGAAAATGCGCCACTCGTGGTTGTCCTGCACGGTTGCACCCAGACCGCGGCTGGATATGACCTCTGTTCGGGCTGGTCGGCGCTCGCGGACGAGTACGGGTTCGTGCTACTCTATCCCGAGCAGCAGCGTTCGAACAATGCGAACCTCTGCTTCAACTGGTTCTCGCTCGCCGATGCGCGCCGGGGCGGTGGTGAGGCCCTGTCAATCAAGCAGATGGTCGATGCGCTCGTGCTCGCGCACGGCCTGGATCCGGCGCGCATCTTCGTCACTGGCCTCTCAGCAGGCGGGGCAATGGCGAGCATCATGCTCGCGACCTATCCCGAGGTATTCGCGGGCGGCGCGATCATCGCGGGCCTTCCCTTTGGCAACGCCAATTCCGTGGGCGATGCGTTCGCCCGGATGCGCGGGCGCGGTTATGCGTCTGATACACAACTCGGTACGCTGGTGACCAACGCATCGGAACACAAGGGTCCCTGGCCCAGGATTTCGGTTTGGCACGGATCGGCCGACACGACGGTCGATCCCTCAAATGCTCTCCGGATTGTCGACCAATGGCGCGCGGTCCATCGACTTAAGGAGGAGCCCTCCAACGATACCATGGTCGACGGTTACACGCGTCAGACATGGACAGATGGCGCCGGGACAATTTTGATCGAAACCAACATGATTGCAGCCATGGCACATGGCACGCCACTCGATACGAGCGGACCTGATGCCTGCGGGACGCCCGGTCCCTTCATGCTGGATGTCGGCATCTCGTCGACGCGCCACATCGCACGGTTTTTCGATATCGCTGGAGCCGATTTGGCGAAGCAGGGGCACGGGCAATCATCGATGGATGCGGCCCCGCGCCCATATCTGCGGCCCTTGCCAACCGTTTCTCATGACGACACATCCCCAATCCCGCCGGCCACTGGTGTCCAGGCGATCATCGAAAACGCGCTACGAACCGCAGGGCTGATGAAATAGGCCGTGCGGGGCCTGACTAGCGCAACGCCTGTGCCGATAACGCCGGGCAATTGACCTTTGGCACGGGCACCCCGCGTCCGGCATCATCTTTTGTCCGGATGCTCCCGATCAACGCACCGATCTTGCCGAGCAATCCGGATTTCGGCGCCGCGCCTTCGGCGTTCACGAGGGACAATGCGGGATCGGAAAACGTCCCGTCCACGCGAATTTTCGCTGCGAGCTGAATAGCGTCCGGATGCTTTGACCGTCCGGCAAAGAGCAGTGCAAGCTGTTCAGTCGCCAGCGAAGCCGACCCTGTTCCATCAGACCGGCCGACTGGCGTATCGAGGACCAACGTTCGGGGCGTCAGCGCACCGCCGCGAACGGCAAAGTCGGAAACAAGACAGTTGACGGAAATACGCGCCGTCCCGCTCCCTGCGATTGCCGCCCCTATCGAGTCGAGCACGTCGCCACTCGCGAACACCGCGAGCTTCTTGCGCATCGTGCCGCCCCGCATGACGATGGCGATCCGGCCATCCGCGCGCGCAAGCGCCGACCGCACTTCGCGGCCTATGCCCGTCAGCCAGATCCGTGCTTCGATTGGACCCTCGATATCGTCCGCGCTGCCGAGCAAATCCGACAGGCGCGTGCCCCGCTGGCGCAGATCAAGCGATAGTCTGGGTTCGCCCGACCGATGTTCGACCTTCACGCTACCGTCCAGCGCGCCCCGTGTCAGCTGGACAGTGAGCGGCGCAAGCGTGAGAATGCGATGATCCATGGTCATCGTCCCGCGGAATCCCTGAACTATGCTGTCATGGCTCATGAGCAACCGCTGCGCCGACACGCGAAGCGTGCCGTCGACTTTGCCGAGCTTTTCGAAATGGATCGCGGTGTCGGGAATGATGCGGGGTCCGGTAGCACGCCGCTTCGCTGCCGCGATTGCTTGCCCCTTATCCGACGACAAATCGTCGAAATCGAGCGCGGTCGCGTCGAGTGTACCGTCGAGGATCGTCCGCCCGCCGCGCTTCTTGACCAGCAGTTTTCCGGTAAAATCGGAGCGTCCAATCCGGCCCGAGATCGTCTTGATGTTCCAGTCAGGCCGATCCCGCCGAACGTTGGCTTTGAGCACAAAAGGCTGGGTACCAGGAAGCCCTGCCTCGATCACATCGTCCAGATAGACGATATCCGGGCCGGACGCCGAAATGCGGGCATCGAATCCGTTGAGATCTAGCGCACGGTTGGTGGCACCTTGGGCCTCCAGCCTCAATAGTGGCGATCGGATCGACAGGTGGATCGGCCAGCGTGCGTTTGGCGCGGCACCATTAATAACGCCGCCCGTCGCCGAGAACTGCAGCGGCTGATCCCGGTGCAGACCCGTGCCGGTCACGGCGAGGCCTTTGTTCACGTCCATGCTCAATGCCGCTTGGAGTGTCATATGCCGCTTCTCATCGCGAAGGGTCAGTCGGCTGTTCGTGATCGTCAGATGCTCGAGATCCGGACCGTTGCGACGCGCCTCCTTATCACGCTTCTCCCAGTTGGCCCGGCCGTCCCCCGTGCGCACGAGATTAAGCGCAAGCCCGGTCAGGTCGATCGTTTCGGGCCGGAACCGGCCGATAAGGACCGGCAAGAGCGGTACGCGGATCACGGCCTGCTGCACGCGCGCGAACTCGCCCCGCCCCGCCCAAGACGGTTGGGCAATGCGAATACCGATGACACGGATTCGAGGCGTAAACGAGAGACTGTCGAGGCGTTCGATCGCACCGATTGACGCAGGTGCGTCAAACCGCGCCGCAAGCCGATTTTCGACCATACCCTTCAGAAACCCGATGGGCGATACAGCCAGCGCGAAAAGCAGGACAACGGGCACGGCGGCAATCGCCACGGCCAAACGCCACCACCTCCGAACCATCAGCATGGCGAAGCTGATGATAGCCGGACGCTGTCGGACCTCCTCCGTCGCAGCAGGGCAAACTGCGGATACCTAAGATGCCAACCGGACGGTCGGGCGCTGAGAACCAGGCACGTCACTTAGCGAGATATCGCTCAAGATCGTCGCTTCCACCAATGCGTTCGCCGCCGATGAAGACTTGCGGCGTCGTGTGAACCCCGTGCTTTTTCTCGAAAGCATCAACCGCGTCGCGTGATGAGAGAATATGTTCCTCGATCGCGAACCCCGCATCCTCAAGCAATTGTTTCGCGCGAATGCCGAAGGGACAAACATGGTCAGGAAGAACCATGCGAAAAAGCGTCGCACTTTTCTGCTGTGTCAACAATTCGCCTTTCGCTAAAATTTCGAAGGTTTGAGAGCTCGATTGCGTGTGACGCTATTCCTGGATCTTGAGCAGCGATCCCACTTCACGCACGACATTCTTCTCGCTGTAAGGTTTACGCAGGAACCGGCCATCGTCCGGTAAATCACTGTCCGCGATAAAATGATGACCCGAAGTCAAAAGCAGCCGGACGTTCGGCCAGCGCTGGTGTACGAGCTCGGCAAGCGCCACGCCGTCCATGCTGCCGGGCATATCGACATCGCTGAACATGAGCCGCACGTCGGGCGCGCTCTCCAAGATGGCGATCGCTTCGTCGGCATTGGCGGCTTCGACAACACGGTAGCCGGCGTCCTCGAGCATTGATGCTCCATGCATACGAATGAGCGCCTCGTCATCGACGACCATGATCGTCGTATTTGATGTGTCGCTCATAAGTTCTCCAATCGGCTCGACGTCGCCAGCGTTACGCAACTTCAATGCGTGGCGTGGCCAATCGGGCGCAAAACTCTGAATTTATTGGGAAGATGGCACGAGTCCATGCGACGAACGCTAAGACTTCAACTTTCGGAACCTAGTCTCTGCCCTGAGAACCGAAGGCGCAGATCGGACCATTGACGATTGTGCTGTGTGGTGCACCACCAAGTCTTAGGCTATTGTCAGTTCACGTTTTTCCGGAGTGTGCCCTTGCCGTATGCGCCTGCGGGTGCATAAGGCGCGCATGCCGCCGCGCTTCCCGCTGGCGCCGTCAAAATCGTGATGGCGCAAATCGACCGTGAAGCCCGCCGGCTAGCCGCTCTCGCGCGTTATGATATCCTCGACACGCCGGTCGAACGCGCGTTCGATGAGGTTGCCGAACTTGCCGCCCAAATCTGCGAAACGCCGATCGCGGTCGTCAATCTGATCGGCGAAGGGCGACAATTCTTCAAGGCCGAGGTGGGCCTCGGCGTACGTGAAACGCCGCTCGAGACGTCGTTCTGCGCCAAGGCCATTCTGGAGGACGACTTCCTGCTCGTGCCGGATGCGACCCTGGACGCGCGATTCAATTGCAATCCGCTCGTCACGGGCGATGCCGGCCTGCGCTTTTATGCGGGAGCGCTGCTCAAGACAGCGGACGGTCTGCCGATCGGCACCTTGTGCGTTCTCGACACGCGGCCTCGCGATTTAAGCTTGCTCCAGCAACAGGCTCTTCAGGTGCTGGCCCGCCAAGTCATGGCACAACTCGAACTTCGCCTCGCACTCAAGAACCGGGGCGAAAGCGAAGCACGGCACAGCGCGATCGTCGAAAGCGCCACCGACTACGCGATCATCGCGACCGATCTTGATGGCCGTGTGACGGAATGGAATACTGGCGCCGAACTCATCCTCGGCTGGAGTGCCGCCGAGATGCTGGGCGAGCTGGCCGCGCGCTTCTTCACACCCGAAGACCGGGCTGCAGGCATGATCGAGCACGAGATGCGCAATGCCGTTGAACGCGGCCGCGGCATTGATGAGCGGTGGCATCTGAGAAAATCGGGGGAGCGCTTCTGGGCAAGCGGCGAAATGATGCCGCTACGCAAAGACGGAGAGACGCTGATCGGTTTTATCAAGATCCTGCGCGATCGCACGCAGGAGAAGCTTCGCGCCGATCAGCTCGTGGCGAGTGAGGCGCGCCTGCGTGCCAGCCAGAAGGCTGGACAAATCGGTACGTTCGAAATCGACCTGGTAACCGGTGTGATGAGCGTAACACCCGAATTCTGCGCGATTTTCGGTGTTCCTGAACAAGAGTGTCACGCGCCCGAAACGTTCGAATCACTCATCGTTGCCGATGACCGGCACGTCTCCTCAACCGGTGCGACGCGGACCGGTGGCCACGCGGTGACCGAAGTCGAATATCGCATTCAGCGGGAAAACGATGGCGAGCTTCGCTGGATCGGGAGACGCGCCGAATTCGCTCATGACGAAGCGGGCAACCCGATCCGTATGTTCGGGACGGTACACGACATCACCCAACGCAAGCGGGCAGAACGCAAGGTCGCGGCCCTGCTCGAGCTCGGCGACCGGATGCGAGACGCCAACGATATCGGCGAGGTCATCACAGTCGCCTCTGCGATCCTTGGCGAGACGCTGCGCGGCGAACGTGCGGGCTATGCGCTGATCGACCGCGTCCGGGGCACATTCACGGTTGAGCATGCCTGGGCAGCGCGAGAGGTTCCAACACTTGTCGGCACCTATGGCCTCGAACGCTTCGGCGCGACGGTCGCCGCGCTGGCCGCCGGCCAGATTCTCGTTGTCGAAGACGTTGCGAAAACTGTACAACTTGCGCCCGACTTGCCCGTTTACCAGGCAATGGAAACGCGCGCGCAAATCATGGTTCCGCTGATCCGGCGGGGCGAGCTCGCAGGCGTTCTTTTCGTTCATAGTCGCGATGCGCGGATATGGACCGGGCCTGAGATTAGTTTCGCGCGCAATGTCGCCGACCGGACGTATGCGACCGTCGCGCGTCTTCAGGCCGAAGCAGAGCAAGCCGTTCTGAACCTCGAACTCAGCCACAGGTTGAAAAATACGCTGGCGATGGTCCAGGCAATTGCCGGACAGACTCTGCGCAACGTCGAGGATCGCGGCGCGGTGGATGCACTGACATCGCGGATCGTGGCGTTGAGCACCGCGCACGACATCCTGCTGCAGGAAAGCTGGCACTCCGCCCGGCTCGACCAAATCGCGCAAGGCGTTCTTGCGCTTCACGCAGCGGAGCATCAGGTCGAGATAAAAGGTCAGGCCATTGAGCTAGCGCCTCGCGCCGGACTTTCGATCTCGCTGCTGCTGAACGAGCTGTCGACCAACGCCGCAAAATATGGCGCGTTCTCGGTGCCTGACGGTCGCGTCGCGCTGTCGTGGAGCGTCGAAGGATCTACGAATGACGCTGTCTTCGTTCTTCACTGGGTTGAAACCGGTGGTCCGGTAGTTGTCGAACCTACACGCAAGGGATTCGGGTCGCGTCTCATCCGCATGGGCCTCGTCGGAACGGGGCTGAGCGAGATCGACTATGTATCAACCGGGCTCAGGGCAAGGTTTACGGCGCCGCTGGCGGCACTGCAGCAGGATTGATGCGATGAACGGCTTTAAACGGATGGAACCAACGTAGTGGCCCAATCGAAACCGCTTCCACGCCCTGCCGTTCTTGTCGTTGAGGACGAAGCAGTGCTGCGCATGATGGCCGTCGATGTTGTCGAAGAAGCAGGGTTCGAGGCAATCGAAGCGGCAAATGCCGACGCTGCCATCGCGATTCTCGAAGCGCGGACCGACATCCGGATCCTTTTCAGTGATATCCGCATGCCCGGCTCAATGGACGGCCTGACACTGGCCCGGACCGTCAGGGATCGCTGGCCGCCGGTCAAGATCATCCTCACCTCCGGCCATTGCGGTGAAAGAGACGTTGATGCCGGGCTGGAAAGCACCTTTTTCTCAAAACCATACGACATTGGTAAGGTGAGCGCGGCTCTGCAGCAGTTGGCGAACTGATCGAGTTTTTGCGACTGCCAAAGAGAATATCGTAATTCGGGCGGCCTCGCCGTCTTCGTAAGGAAAGACGTCGGCCTGATGGCACGCCAGCGTTTCCGTTGGTCTCCGCGTGATGAGCACACAACCTTCTGGCCGATTGTTGCAAGCTGATCCCGGGACCAACAATAGGTGCTGTCAGTCTAAAGCGAACCGGTCTCTCCACGATGCAGATCGTTCTTTGATGTTGGCGGCCTAGCCGGCGATCTGACGCCACTCGGCAAGCGCCGCGGCGCGGCGCTCCTTGAAGGTCTTTCTGTCAACGAGATGGCGTTCCAGGTTGAAGTGATTGTGGACGTTGGCGTGGACCGAGGCGAACTTCTGCAGCGACTTCATTCGTCGGAACCGCAGCATCGCCCGCTCCCTTCGTCGGAACGACAGGTGGCTGTTCTCCACCCTGTTGTTGGCCCAGCGTCCGATCTCCTGCTTGTCGGTGTTGCCGAGCTCCTTCATCGCCGCCCTGTAGGATGCGAGACCGTCGGTGGTAATCGCTTCGGGTGAGCCATGGCGCTTCAGCGCCTTCTTCATGAACCGAAAAGCCGCGTCCCTGTCCCGTTTCTTCGTGATGAAGCTCTCGAGAACCTCACCCTCGTGGTCGACGGCGCGCCAGAGGTAGACCATCTCGCCGTTGAGCTTCACGTACATCTCGTCGAGGTGCCAGCGCCAGTGCCGGAACCCGCGCATCGCGCTCACCCTTTGCCGACGGATGTCGCCGGCGAACATCGGTCCGAACCGGTTCCACCACATCCGCACCGTCTCGTGGCAGATGTCGATCCCGCGCTCGAACAGCAGATCCTCGACATTACGCAGCGACAGCGGGAAGCGGACATACATCAGCACGACCAGGCGGATCACCTCGGGTGACGAGTTGAAGTAGCGAAACGGGCTGGCTGGTTTGCGGGGACGTGGCATTCCTGCCCGCTATTCGCCCCCGCTTAACGCGCGGTGCATTTGGGCTGACAAAACCCTTGGTACCGCGGGAATGACGAAGAAAATAAGCTTCGCAGCAACGAGCCCGTTATTGCGCCATCCATGCACGGCACCCCGAATAATGCCGGTGTCGCCAACACGAAAAACAACTTCGTCGGCTTCGAGCACCATGACAATCTCGCCTTCGACCACATAAAAATGATCCAAGGTTTCGGTCGAATGCATGCCTGGATCGGCTAGACCGAAACCCGGCGCATATTCGACGAGCGTCATAGCATAGATGTCGTCCCGTGTCTGGCTCATAGCGAAGGGGACGAAGCCGCCCTGAAACGGCGCCTCGTTGTCAGCGGCCTCGAAAGGCGCAAGCCAAAGGTTGGTCAAACGTATCCGGGCCGGCTCGCACTCTGCGGGTATCGATTCCTCGAACGCGATGGCGCTCTTTTCATCCTCGCTCAAAGCAGCAACGATCCGACGCGCAGGCATTATTCCACTCTAGTTAATTGCGGTTTGGTCGTGCAGTCACGTCGCGCAGACCAAATCTGGAATACATTCGTCGTTTCAGGCGCATCAGCTTCGATAAGCTTGCGCGAGAATAGCGACCTCGTCGAAAATCGTCCATTCCTCGACGATGACCGCACCTGCAAAGCGCATGTGCGTCATGCCCATTACGCCCACCGGTCGACCGGAGGGAACGTCCCCAAGCAGTCCGCCAGGACGCGTAGTCCCCTCGAGCATCCACCGCACCGCGACGATAACTCCATCGACTTCCTCGGACCAGCTGACATGGTCGACGCGCATTGTCGCGTCCGGCAGGCTCGCAAGTATCGCTAGGATCAACGAACATAAATTGCGCGCACCTTGAGCAACCCGACCGCCTCCCCAATGCGCGATGACGGAGGGATGATAGTCTTTCGCAACCTGGTCGAACCGACGAACGTTCCAGATCTGGCTAAAATGGCGCTCCATCCATCCTTCGACCGTGTCGGTCGGGCCGGTATAGCCTTTGCGTGGTACTTGACCCTTCAGTCGGGTCGGGACCGATACAACAGGCGCTTCAGCCAGCGGCGTTTCGGCGAGGCGTTGTGCGACTTCATGGATGTCGAAACCCATTTGCCGCACCGCCGCGCCATTGTCGCGCACTAGCCATTCGGTGTGGATCAGGTTGGCGCGGCTAACGCAGTCTGCGACAAAAAACCTGCCGAGGCGCTTTCCGGTCGCGGGGCCGTAAGGCGAGGCCCCGATATTCGTCGAGCGCGCGTAGCCCAGGTGCGAGGTGTAGAAGCCCTCTTCCTCATCTCCACTCCAGGCGACATTTAAATGATGCGACTCACCGTCGGGCCCGGCGTGAATGCCGACCGTTGTCGACGCTATGACTTCTTCGACCGAGCGAACAATGCCGTTGGTCGTGTAGACGGTGCAGTTCGCGTCGTACGTGTCGTAGATACGACCGACCGCACGTTCGACCCAGATCTGCTCGGTAATGCGCACGATATAGTCGACGATGTCGGTGAAATCGTCTTCGAAGCCTGCCATTGGCTGGGTGCGAACGCCCGACGACTTGGTCAACTCGGTGGTATCACGCTGCCGGATACGCGTCACCGGCGGTCTCTCGGGAAGAATGAATGGGAGGCCTTCGTTGGACATCGCGCGATCCTTTCGGCGCTTGGACTTTAGACACAAGAATGCGGCCCGGGATACGACACCCTGTCGACCCCGGGCCGTGTATTCGATCGACTAGTATTTATAGCCGACCTTGATCCCCCACGTTCGCGGGGCAGCGTAGGAGCCGCTAAAACCGCCGCCGCTTGCAACCGTCACGCGACCGATGGTCGCGCGATCCTCGAGATTCTCGACGAAGGCCTGCACAGACAAGTGCTGGTCGGCCGTGCGATAGGTCAGTCGCAGCTCGGTCTTGGTGTATTCGCTTTGCAGATAATCCGGGAACGCCCGCGACAGGAGGTAACTGCCACTGAATAGCGTTTGGACTTCTGGGGTCAGCGTTCCGCTGTCACCGAGATCGATATCGTAGGAGATGCCGAACTGTGCGGTGATGTCGGGCGTGTTCTGAACCCTGGTGGGCGTGTTGTAGCCGAGGGCCAGGTATTGCGGCACCCCGCCGACCACGACCTGGTTTCCACTTGCATCCTTGATCGGCACGAACAGTTCCGGGTTGCTGACGGGGTTGGGCAAGATGCCGCCAAGATAACCGAGCTGGACTTCAGGCCGGGTCGTGCACGTCCCGCCCGGTGCGACGATCCCGCAGATGCCGTTGTTGCTAAGGGCGACGGGGAACGGATCGTCCCGGGCATGCAGATAGTTCACTGCCAAATTTAGCCGGAGCTTGGGCATAGGGTAAGCAACTATCGACAGGTCGACACCGGGAGCTTTGCTTTCGGCGCCGTTGCTGAGGATCGTGATGACGCTGTTGGGAACGAGAGGGTTCGCGTAGCTCGTCTGGACCTGCAGGTTCGAGTAAAGGTTGTAGAACGCTGCGATGTTCACTTGGAGTTTACGGTCGAAGAACGTCGCTTTTACACCCGCCTCGTACGCTTCGACACCCTCTGTGTCATAGGGCGGCAACGGCTGCCCTGCCGTGTTCGAGATAGGCGAATAGCTAAATCCGCCAGAGTGTTTGCCGGTCGAGTAGCTGGCGTACAGCAAGACGTCGTCGGTGAGCCGGTAATCGAGCGCGGCTCGGTAGGTAAAATATTTGTACGTCTTTTGGCCGCACCGCGTCGTCAGGGCATTTGCAACTGCCGCCGGCGTTGCCGTGGAAGACGGATCGGCCGCCGTCACGCCGTCGCAAGTGTGATTGAAATCGGTGGTCGGCTGGAAGACCAAATAGCCACCGCCCAATGCCAATCCGGGCGTCGCAAGCGCGGATCGCAGATCCTTCTCATCGATCGTGTAGCGCAGGCCGCCAGTAACCGTCAGTCGATCGGCAAAGGTATAAGAAGCCTGGGCATACGCGGCGTAGCTGACGTTCTTGGCCCAGGAGAGCGGGTTGAACGCGTCGCTTGCATTCGGCGTTATGTATGCCGTCGTCGGTCCGTTGACCACGGCGCCGCCCGAGCTTGGCAATGCCGTGAAATTACTGCCGAAATACAGCGGATAATTGCCAGTGCCTGGCGTATTGGCGAGTGCTGCCGCAGTCGAATAGCTGCGCGTCCGGCCACTCAAAAACGCGTCGGGCACCTCGTCGTTGAGATAATACCCACCGACCGTGTATCTTAACGGGCTGTTGCCCGTCGACTGGATCTGCAGTTCCTGGCTGAACGCCTTGTCCTTGGTTAGGAAATAGCCGATTCCGTAATTGGCAGGCGTACCGTCGTTATCGGTACTGCGGACGGCGTCGAAGTCGCTGTAGCCCGTGATCGACCGCAGGCGGATGCTGTCGCTGATGTCGTAGTTAATCACCGCAGACGCTTGGAACGATTTTATGCGCTGCCGCGACGGTGCGTCGTTGAGCACTGTGTACGGCCCCAAAACCGGATAGCCGATGTCGAGCGGCACGCCATTGATCGTCGTGTCGACAAGGCCGTCGCGGAACGTGCCATAGGGATAGAAGGTCCCGATGAACGAGCGCCCGTTATAGCCGTTGGGGAACGTGAACGTCGCACCACCGACGGTCAGTGTTCCGCCAGGTGCGGTAACCAGCGCTGGATTGATGAACTGCCCGATGGCTTTCGCGTTGAACGTACCGTTCCCGCGACTGTCGTCGTTCCAATAGGACGCTCGGAGGATGACCTCGAGCCCGCTTCCGGCCGGCGCCCAACGCAGAGACCCTCGGATATACTGCTGGTTCTTGTCGTCCTGATCGGCATAGCCAGGCGCCGTTACGCTTTGAATGAAACCTTCACGCGTTTCGGCATAACCGGCGAAACGTACGGCAAGCCCCTCAGACAGAGGAATATTGACGTAGGCGTCTCCCATCACGCGATTGTAGGAGCCGTACAAGATGTCGACACCCCCTTCGAATCGATCCGTGGGTTTGGCGGTCGCGATTGCAATGTTCCCGCCGAAGCTGTTGCGGCCGTAGAGCGTTCCCTGCGGCCCCTTTTGCACTTCGACGCGTTCGAGGTCGACGAACGGAACGCTCGTCTGCGACGTGCGCGACTGATAGATTTCATCGATATAAAAACCGACGCGCGGATCGGCGTTCCCCTGAATAGACTCAGTGTAGATCCCACGAATTGCCGGGCGCGGATCGGCACCCGAGCGACCGAGACGCAAACCCGGCGCGAGTTGCTCGAGGCGCGACGCTTCGGTTACGTCGGCATTACGCAGGGTCTCGCTCCCGATAGCAACGATCGACAAGGGAACTCTCTGCAGTGATTCTTCGCGTCGTTGCGCTGTCACAACAATGTCGGCGACACCGTCGTCGGCGGCAGGCTTGGTTTGTGCAGACGCCGGCATTGCAAACGCGCTGATTCCAGCGAGCGCCGCCGAAGCGAGAGCCAGAGCGCGGACAGATCTTCCAGTGGTTGCATTGGTAAGCATGGTTTCCCCCTTTTTTGTCGAAACCACGGTCGACATTACGTACGAATCTTTAAATTGCAAGCGCAGTCATTTCAATTTGAACGAAAAGTCGTTTTTCATCGCAATTTTGGGAATGGAAGCTCATATTATCGCGCAATCATAGACTGAGATCGTTCCGGCGATTTTTGCATCCGGAAGCAGTCATAACGTTCATTTGGCCAGGGGATGGGTGATGCAGGATTGGGTAATCGTCGCAGATGGACTTGCCTTTCCCGAGGGTCCGGTCGCGTGTGACGACGGCAGCGTGATCTTGGTCGAGATCGCGGCAGGTCGGCTTACTCGCGTCGACAGCAAGGGACGCAAAACTCTCGTCGCCAACGTTGGCGGCGGCCCGAATGGCCTTGCTATCGGACCAGATGGTCACATCTATGTGTGCAACAACGGTGGATGCCGCTGGCGCGAATGGAACGGGATGCTCCTGCCTAGCGGCAAGGCCACCGACTATATCAGCGGATCAATCCAGCGCGTCGAAATTGCCAGCGGTCGCGTTGACACGCTCTACACGATGGCCGGCGACGTTCCCCTGATGGGTCCCAACGACATCGTATTCGACGCGCACGGAGGCTTCTGGTTCACCGACAACGGCAAGTCGGATGCACGGTCAAAAACCATTACCGGCGTGTTTTATGCGCAGACGGACGGATCGATGTGCCGCGAGGTCATATTTCCTCTCGACAGCCCGAACGGTATCGGCCTGTCGCCCGATGGGCGTACATTATACGTGGCCGAAACACCGACGTGCAAGCTATGGGCTTTCGACGTCGTCGCGCCCGGGGAAGTGGCATTGCAGCCCGGCGTCCGCGGAATGGGCGGCCGCTTCGTATACTCCTCTCCGGGCTTGGCATCCTACGACAGCCTTGCGGTCGAGGATTGTGGCAATATCGCTGTCGCCACATTGGGCACTGGGGGAATTACGGTCATCTCTCCCAAGGGCGATTTGGTCGATTTTGTCGCAACCGACGATCCGTTCACCACCAACATCTGTTGGGGCGGCAGTGACCTGCGTACGGCTTTTGTAACCCTGGGCGGCACGGGACGGCTCGCGCACCGACCTTGGCCGCGTCCAGGATTGCGGTTGATCTAAACCGGGTCGAAGACGGCAGTGCGGGGCTTTGCGCGGTCAGCGAAGAACTGAAGATCGTGGAACAGATCCATGCCCATCTGATGCACGATATGCGGTACGTCCATCATCACCCAGTTATCGATAATCTTGTTTTCATTATCGAGCCGGTACCAGTCCGCCACACGCATCAATACGCGGCGGCCGGTGGGCGGCAGACCGAGCCATTCGGGGCCGAGGTGTGTGGCATTCAGCGAAGGCCAGCCGCCCGTCACCGCATAGCGGCCGTCGCCCATTCTGACGTAATGGCCTGGCGCATCCTCCGGGCCCTCATGATCGCGGACGTAACCGGTGCGATCGGAAAACGCCTGCAGGAACAGCGCGCCATGAAAATTTCGGAAGCCCCGCAGGCCGCGCATCGAGCCGAGTCCTGCAGGACCATACCAGTTCATGTTTTTGTGCCAGTGGGGGCTGTGGCGACTGGGCGAATTAGCAATATTCTTGATATCGGCCTGTTTTACGAGACCCATCTGCATTTCGCGACAGATGCGGATCGACTCCGCCCCGCGTTCAGGATCCCAGCCCAAGGCGGTCGTGCCCGTGTCGCACGGGGGGAACGGCCATTGCTCGGGCGAGCCGGGCATCTCGCGAAACGGATAATGTCCGGCCTGGCGCATGACATCGACGAGATCGAGCAACACATATGCCTTGGCGATCTTGCCATTCCGAACGATGCAGTTGAAACCGAATTTCATTATGACGACGCCATAGGTCGGGGGTATGCCGACGAGCGGCTCGTCGAAAGTGCCCATCGTCTGCCCCCAGGTGCTGACCTGCTCGCGCCCCTCATATTCGTTGCCGATGATCAGTGCGATGCGCTGTTCGTAATCCGGAAAGGCCGTGCGGAATGGCTGCCAGAATCCCTCCAGCGCGGCCTGATTGCCCATCATCGTGTTGAACGGATGAAACACCTCCCAATGGCAATCGTCATGGCAATATTGCGCCATTACCGCCGCCGAATCCTGCGGATCGCGGTCAGCGATTTCAGTCAGGAACCGCGCGACAAGCATCTTGTTCTGGGCATGGACGGACATTGGTCGGGAATCCTCCTTTGGAGCGAAATGGAGTCAGGAAACGGCTTGGTCGCGTTCGGCGATAGCGGCCTTCGTGGCGGCGTGGGTTTCGCGCGTAACGCGCATCATCGTGTAAAACAGCGCGGCGACGACACCGGGAATGGTGGCGAGCAGGTAAGCAGCCGCAAGTCCTTGAAGCGCATCGTGCGCAACCTTGCCCGGCACCGCTTTCGCCGGGAACGCGACAAGCTCGAGGACCAAGCCCGCAAGCGCTGTGCCGAGCGCGGTGTCGACGCGCTGAAAGAAGGTTCGGGCTGCGTAGAGCAGCCCTTCCTGCCGCACGCCGAATTTCAATTCGATCTCGTCGGCGATATCGGCAAGCGCGGATCGGACAGTTGTCGAGACGATGCTATACGGCGCGTACTGCAGGACGGCGAGTGCGATCAAGACAAACAGAAGTCCTGGCGTCGTCGACGACAGCACTCCGATATATCCGAGGCCAAGCGGGATCGCTGGAAGAACGGCATAGCCTAGCGATGACGCCGCGCCCGTCCAACGCTTGTCGAATTTCTTGTGAAGCCGCTTCACGATCAGCCCGCCCAGGATGTACCCGCCTGCAGTCCCGAAAGCGTAGAAAGTGCTGTATTGATTGGGGTCGAGCTGCCAGTAATAAGTCGACGCATAGAAGCCGAGGCCGTTGCGCGTCCCGATCATCAGCGATGTTGCGAGCAGGGCGCATAGCAGGACGACGTAATTCCGGTTGCGCATGACATAGCTGATATCGGTGGCGAAGCGTCTTAGCGTAATCCGCTCGATCGCTGCCCCCGGCTTCGGCAATCGTGCGATCTGCGAGCGCGTCCACCAACTAGACAGGAATAGCAGCACCATAATGCTGCCGCCCATGAAGAGGGAGTAAGCGAGGTAGCGGCTCGGGTCGAGCGCACCGTTGGTGAAGCCGGGGCCGGCCGCGAAAAAGATTCGCAACGCAATAACCAGTCCGAGGGTATCGCCGATCCAGAGACAAAACGTGTTGTAGTTCATCACGCTCGATCGCTCGATATAGTCGTTGGACATTTCGGCGCCGAGTGCGAGGTGCGGCGTGTGAAACAACGTCATGGCTTGAAGCAGCAACGTGTTCATCACAGCCAGCCAAACCAGCTGTCCGGTTCCACCGAACCATTCGGGCGGATGATAGACCGCGACATAGCACAGCGCGACCGGCAGGATCGCTGCGTACATGAAAGGATGCCGCCGCCCCAAACGTGTCGCCGTACGATCGGACCATGAACCGACGAGCGGATCGAATACCGCATTTACGATAAGCCCCGCCGAAAGCGCGAGCCCGACCAGACCGGGCGAAAGCCCCAGTACCTGATTATAGAAAAGCAGCAGAAAGGTGTTGTTCGTCGTGAACGCAACGCCTTCGGCAATGCTGCCGAGCCCGAAAGCTGTCTTCAGTCGTATCGACAGCGTCGAACGAGGCGTCGCGCCGGCAAGCGTTGTTGCAATGGTAGCCAATGCAGTCCCCTTGCGCTGACAATAGAGAGGACCTGACATGATTTGCATCCGCATGCAATATGGCTATTTTGTGAGCTATGAATGATCAGAATCCTGACGTTGTCGTGGTCGGCGCGGGAGCGTTCGGCGCCTGGACCGCGCTCGAGCTGGTCGAACGCGGCGGACGCATCACCCTCGTCGATGCCTACGGGGCCGGCAATCCAATGGGGTCGAGCGGCGGTGAGAGCCGCAACATTCGAGCGGCATATGGTGCGCAGGAAATCTACACATCATGGGCCATGCGCGCTTGGGATTTATGGCTGGCACGCGAAGGTGAATTCGGCCTCCGCTGTCTCTATCCGAGCGGCAGCCTGCGTGTCCTCCCTGCCGGCGATATCGAGCAGCAGGTGTCGATCTTCGATCGATTGAGCAATCCTTATGAAGTGCTCACTTCGGAAGAGGTCGGAGCGCGCTGGCCGCACATCGCATTCGACGAAACCGACCCGATTTTGTTCGAACCCAAGTCGGGCACGCTTGCAGCGCGCGATGCGCTGATCGCGATCGTAGCGCGGTTCGAGGCACTTGGTGGAACATATCGGCGGGCACGAGTGGCACTTCCTCAGACCGCGAGCGGACGCCTCGGATACATCGAGGCCGAAGGAGAGACACTGTCGGCAGCCTCTTTTGTGTTTGCCTGCGGCCCTTGGTTGCCACGTCTGTTCCCTGACCTTCTTGGCAACTATATCAAGACGCCGCGTCGCGAGTTGTTTTTTCTCGCGCCCCAGCCCGGCGACCGTCGGTTCGACTGGGACCGGTGCCCGAGCCTGGCCGACCCGCTCGGCTGGACATCGTCGGACATCGGTAGCGGTGTAAAGTTCGCGCCCGTCATCCGTCATGTTCCGATGGACCCCGACGCCGGCGACCGCATGCCGTCTGCCGAGTTGCTCGGTCAGGTTCGCGCCTATGCGACAGCACGACTGCCCGCGCTGGCAACGGCACCGGTAGTCTCCACTTATGTCTCCCAGCTGGAAAACACGGACAACGAGCATTTCATTATCGATCGCCACCCGCAGTTCGGCGACGTGATCATAGCAGGCGGCGGCTCGGGCCATGCTTACAAAATGGGTCCGGTGATCGGCGAGCACATCGCGCAATTCGTCATAAGTGGTGCGCAGCCTGCCGATTTAGCAGCGATGTTCAGTCTCGCGGCACACCGGCCCGTTGCCCCGCATCAAGGCGGTTAGCTAGCGCTGACCCTTCACGACCTCGATCAACGTGCCGAGCCCGGCGTCGATCGTCTCCTCTGAAGCGCACAGTGCCACCCGCACGAGCCCCGCGCCACCGGGTCCGAACGTTTCGCCCGGTGCGACTGCTACCTTGTGATTGTGCAGCAGATCGACAGCAAAGGCGGTTGCATCGGGATTTGCAGCCGACACGTCCACCATGACGTAAAAGGCGCCACCCGGCCGCGCGACCGCCATATCTGCCGCACTGAGCAAAGCCAGGGCCTGCTCGCGCCGCGCGCGATAATAGTCGCGCATTTCTGCGACACAGTCTTGCGGGCCGGTGAGTGCCGCTTCGGCAGCTTTCTGCGCGACCGAACAGATATTGCCAAGGACTGGCTGCTGCAGCTTGGCAAGAACGCCGATCGCGCGTTCCGGCACCGCCGCGTAACCGACCCGCCAGCCTGTCATTGCGTAGGTCTTCGAACAGCTGAACAGCGAGATCACCCGGCCGTCGGTGTCGAAGCGCGCGGTGCTGATATGCTCGCCATCGAATACACACTCGTCATAACATTCGTCCGATATGACCCACAGATCATGACGCCGGGCGAAGGCTACCATAGCTGCGGTTACTTCGGGCGGCATAACCGCGCCGGTCGGATTGGACGGCGAATTGACGATAATCGCGCGTGTACGGGGCGTGACAAGCGCGTCGAGCGTTTCGGGACGCGGCAGGAAGCCGTGCTCGAGCGGCGTCGGATAGCGGACAGCTCGACCGCCGGCCGCGATGATCATCATTTCCCAATTCGGCCAGCCGGGGTCGGGGATCAGCATTTCATCGCCCGGCCCAAGAAGCGCAAGGCAAGTGGTGAACAGTCCCGACAAGGCGCCGTTGGTCGCGACGATCCGCTCGGGCGGTACGCTCAACCCATTTACGCGGGCAAGCTTTACCGACATTGCTTCGCGGAGCGACAGCAACCCTTGGCTGGCGGTGTATTTGGTAAAGCCGTCACGCGCCGCTTGCGCCGCTGCGTCGCAAATATGCGCCGGCGTCGCGAATTGCGGTTCGCCCATTTCGAGCCGCACGCAATCGGAAATGCCCACTGCAGCATTGGTGATGCGGCGAATGCCGCTTTCCGGCATGGCGAGCGCCCTTGTGGAAAGCGGCTGCATCGATCAGTTCCCCGGCTCGTATTCCCTGATCCGCGCCATCCGCCCCAGCACATCGAGGCCCTGGACGGCAAGATAATTTAGAATGTCGATGAAGATCCAGTTTTCTGCCAGCTTGCCATCTTGCACGCGATACAGGTCGACAACGCGCATCTCCGACGGTCCCGGACCCTTGGTCATTCCCAAATAGCCGCCGGAGTTGAACACGGTGAGGTTCGCCCAGCCGAAAAAGCCGCCGAAATTCCCTTCCGCCATGCGACAAAGATGACCGTTGAATTTATATCCGGTGTGCAAGCCGTCGCTGAACGGTTCGCTATGCTGCTTGAGATAGCGCGGAATGGTGTAGCTCGCGCCGATTCCACCAGGTCCCCACCAGATCATGTCGTCGTGCCAGACCCGCTGAAGCCGTTCGGCCTCGCTGATTCCCAAATCCTTTGATTTCGGGTTCGCGAGCAGCGCGTTGATCGCCGCTAAGGATCGCTCGCCGAGTGCGGGATCTTGCTTATCGTACATCAGCCCTTCGTGCGTCATCGGGCCGGGTTGGACGAGCGATGCGCCCGTCTGCTCAGGAAGTGGGAACTGGCCTGCCTGCTGCATCAGGTGGAGGATGTCGATAAACATCGCCGTCTCGACGATCCTCCCATCCTTGACCTGGTTGAACTCGACGTAACGAAGCATGACAATCTTGCCGGTCGGCAGAATGTTCAGCCACGGACGATCAAACAGCGCCATTAAATGGCCCATCTGCACAACCCAGCGTCCTTGGAAGCCGTCGATTTCGTTGTGACCCGCCATGAAGATGTCGGGACGACGCTGCACCTTGGTCATCGAGGTGAGGAATGGCTTCCAGAAAACGTCTGCAACCGCCGCTGGGCCGTATTGTTCGTGAAACGGGTGCATGCCGCGCCAATGCCAATCCGGCGACGTGTACGCCTTGAGGACGTCGCCTACCGTATCCGGCGTCGCTCTCGCCAAGGCCGCATGATAATCCCGGACAAACTGCTTTTCGGCCTGAAAGTCGGTCATTTCTACTCCTTTGGCAAAGTGATGGCACGGCCTAGGCCGATTCGTTGCAAGCGCTTGCAATCGTCATCCATTGCCCGCATGATCGGCACGAATCAAGTGAAAGGGACAATTTTGGGCGAGATCGCGGACATCAGGCAGAAGTTCCGAATTCCGCCCCGTCCGCATGCCACGCAGGTTCGCCATGCCACCGAGCCTGACATGTTGACCGCATCCGCCCGCGCAGACCGAGATCTGGATGGCTTCCCGCCGGAATACGCCGACATCGTTGATTACATCGTCAAGATCACGCGCCGCATCTGGATCGACGGGGCAATTGGCCTGATTTACGAAACCTACGATCCGAGCTGCGTTGTTTATACCGCGAGCGATGTCATTCGCGGCGTCGACGTGGTCGTCGAAAATACGATTACGTCAATGGCGGTATCGCCCGATCTCGACAATCATTTCCTAAACATCGCATGGAGCGGCAACGCACGTGAAGGCTTTTACACAAGTCATCTCGGCTTCGGCTCGGGGCTGAGCGTCGGCGACACAGCCTATGGAGAAGCGACCGGGCGCAGCGCGACGATCCGTTTCTGCGCAGACTGTATTTCGCTTAACGGGCGCATTCACACCGAATGGCTGGCCCGCGACAACGGCGCTTTGGTTAGGCAACTGGGCATCGACCTTCATGGTGCGGCGCAGCGTGTTGCTGCTAGCCCGCCGCGTGAACTTTACGTTCGCGGCTGGCCGACCCGGCTCGACGGACAGACGCCGCCGCAGGCGCTTGATATCGCGCGGGTCACGCTCGAGGAACACCTACGCCATCTGTTCCACGACATCTGGAATCGCCGAATGTTCGACGAGATTGCGGTTCATTATGACACTTCGGCGCGGCTTCATACCGCGGGCGGCCGCGTTGGCGAAGGCGCGGCCGGCATCCGCGCGCTGCACCTGTCGCTGCTCGCCGCCATGCCGGACGCGCGTATGACGATCGGCAACATATGCTGGTCGGAAGAAGTTGATGGCGTAATAGGCGCCGTGCGTTGGGAGCTTGTTGGCACGAGCCGCAGCGGGGCTTGGTTCGGACCGATGCCGTCGGGTCATCCTATCGCGGTACCGGGCATGACTCATTGCCGTTTTGGCCCGGACGGTCGTATTATCGAAGAGTGGACGGTATTCGACGAGGTGGGCGTACTCGCTCAAGTCTATCGCGCCGCCGGGCTCAACAACGAAGATGCTTGAGGCGGCTCGACTGCCGCGGCGCGTTGCCGCCTACCTCGTCGTTCTGATCGGCTATCTCTTCTATTGCTACAACTTCAATCTGGTCGATTACGTACGGCCCTATCTAGTCAGCGACTTCCACTTCACCCTGACGCAGACAGCGACATTTTCGGTCGCGGCAAACATCGGCATCACGATCGGTGCCTTGTGCTGGGCGGGATTCGTCGCACGTGCCGGGCTGCGCTGGTCGGTGCTCGTGGTCGCGGCCTCGATCGGTGCGGTCGCGGTGATGCAGGCCCTAGCGACGAGCTACCCGATGTGGTTCGGTCTGCGGGGCCTCATGGCGGCGGCGCTCGGCGGTTACTATGTCGTCGCTACGGGCTTGGTCGTTGCCCTTTTTCCTCCGTCAATGCGGGGCAAACTCATCGCTCTCAATTCGGCCACCTATCCGCTTTCGAACATCCTGCTCGGTGCATTGGGCGGCGCGCTGGGGGACCAAAACTGGCACATACTGGTATGGCTTGCTGCCATACCGCTGATAGTCGCGCCCTTCGCATTTCTGCTCGTGCCGTCACAGATGGCTGCGGTGCCGGCCGAGACTAGAGTGGAAGGCGACGGCATCCCGCGCGCGCCGCTCGTTGGAGGGTGGCGGGGCATGTTGTCGCCGGAATTGCGCTGGATTACCATCGGCTGCGTCGTGCTGTCAGGGATCGACTTCAACGCGTACCAGCTCTTCGCCAGCTTCATGACGCTCTACATGAAACAGTCGCTCGGCTATGACGCGGCTCAGATCGGGGCGACAGTAGCGATGCTCGGGACCGGTTCATTGGTTGGCGGCTTTTGCTGGGCATGGCTTTCCGACCGGTTCGGACGACGCAGCGCGGCGATCGGCTATGTCATCACGGCAGCAACAGTACTATTGTTTATTTTTGGGGGTTTGACAGGAACTGCATTGAGCCTTGTCGCCCTTGCTTTTGGCATCGGCCTGTCCTGTACATCGGCATGGGGGGTGTGGTTCGCCGAACTCTTCCCCGATCATCTGCGGCCTTATGGCGCCTCGCTGTTTCACGCCGGCCATATCGTTGCGATGGGTGCCCCGATCTTCTTCGCGTTTGCAAGCCCGCTGCTCGGGCTGCAATGGACCATGGCGACGGCGGCAATTATCTATGTTGTTGGCGCAGCAGTGTGGCTTGCGCTGCCCGAGACGCTCGGACGCGAGCGTCACCCTGGAAGCTAGTCATGCGTTGCTTTTTCGACCCGCGCCAGCTGAGGCACGATCCGCCCAACGAGCTGCATAACGGCAGCTTCGTGCCCTATGCAGAAGTGCCGCTACGTGCCGAAACGGTTGCGCGCGCGATGGGCGGGAGTGAGGCGCCGCAGGATTTCGGGTCCGCACCCATTTTGGCGATCCATGATGCGGCCTATCTTGCCTTCCTGCGCGAAGCGCCTCGGCTGTGGCGTGACGCCGGTCGAGAGGGCGAGGCGATACCTTATGTCTGGCCCGTCGTCGGGCGACGCTCTGTTGGGCTCCAAAGGATCGATGCGCTGCTCGGTCGCTACAGCTTCGATGCGACCACGCCGATCGTGTACGATACGTGGGATTCGGCGTATTGGAGTGCGCAGTCGGCGCTCGCCGCCACGCATATTGTTCTGAGCGGCGAGCGCAGCAGCTTTGCGCTCTGCCGCCCCCCAGGCCATCATGCAGGCCGCGATTATTTCGGTGGCTATTGTCATATCAACGCAGCCGCCGTGGCGGCGCAATATGCACGCGACGCAGGTGTTGATCGGGTCGCGATCCTCGACATCGACTATCATCACGGCAACGGTACGCAGGACATCTTTTGGAAGCGCGCGGATGTCTTCTATGCCTCGGTCCACGCCGATCCCAGGACCGATTATCCGTTCTTCTGGGGTCATGCCGACGAAACTGGCGGTGGCGCAGGGGCGGGAATGACGCTCAATCTGCCGCTCTCGCGCGGCACATCGCTCACAACGTTCCGCGCGGCGCAGGCGACCGCGCTCGACGCCATCGCACGCTTTTCGCCCGGTCTGCTCGTCGTCAGCTTCGGTGCCGACACCTGGGAGGGCGACCCGATCTCGCACTTCGCGCTCTCGACCCACGACTATACCGTACTTGGCGCCGACATCGCCGCGCGCAATTGGCCAACGGTCGTCGTCATGGAAGGCGGTTATGCGACCGAAACGCTCGGTCGCAACGTCGCACGCTTCCTCGACAGTCTTTCCTAGAACTTTTTCCCGACCCGCAGCCCGATCGTGCGCGGCTGGTTGTAATTGCGATAGATCTCACCCACGCTGTCGAACGACGAAGGACCACAGTAATTGATGTTGCACTCCGCCGAGCGGCTTTGCTCGCCGCGCACGTCGTTCAGATTGCGAATATAGACCTCCAGCGACAGGCCATCGTGCTCCGCGCCAATGCTGGCGTCAATCTGCGTGTAGGCCGGACTGATCCCCAGTTTGGCGGAGTCGGCCGTCGGCAGTGTCCGAATTCGGTCGCCGATATACGAAACCGCCGTCTGGACATGGCTGCGCCACTCTCCAACCTCGAAATCGTAACGCGCGGTCAAACTGCCCTTGAACGATGGCGTCAGAGGCAACTTGGCTCCTGCCGGTGCCGTGGGGGTCGTGCCACCAGTGAAGAGCGGCGTCGTCAGCTTGGCGTCGACGTAAGTTCCGTTCGCGGTCACAGAAAATCCGCCGGGTGCCCGGAACGACAAATCCGCCTCGATACCTCGCGCTCGAGCCCCGCCGGCATTGGTGATCTGGGCCACGCCGCTACCGCCCGGTGCCTGATAGGTAACCTGGACGTCTTTCCAATCGCCTTGGAACAACGTCACATTGAGGTTCACGCGACGGTCGAGGAAGCTGTTCTTGGACCCGATTTCATAGTTCGTCAGCGTGTCGGCATCGAACGGCGTCGCGGCACCGGCGCGGTTGATACCGCCGGGGCGGAAGCCGCTCGAGACGGTCGCGTAGATCAGGTGATCGTCGTCGAACTTGTAGGTCGCATTGGCACGATAAGTGAAACCGTCGCCCTTGGACTGTTTGGGCGAGATGGAACCGTCGGCGTTGAGGACACCCAGATTGGTACAGGGCGTCCCCGGGACCACCGCGATACCGACCCCGTAGGGCCCCCCACCGGTAGCGCGACCAAGACACTGTCGCACGCCAGTACCGAAATAGGTCGTGTTGACGCCGTAAAAGCCGACAAGTGTGTTGTCGAACTTGTAAGCGCGCAGGCCGCCGGTGATCGTGAGCTTGTTCGTCAGATCGAGATCGAATTGACCAAACGCGGCGTAGTCGCGATCGACGCGATTTTGAAGCGTCAGCCACACCTGGCCCGGCCGTCCGGGTACCGACAGGCGCGTAGCGAAATTCGGCGTCAGATAATCGTCCTCGCCGAGCTCGGTCTGACGCTGGTAGAACAGGCCCGCGATGACGCGGAATCGTGCATCACGCGGTGATGCGATGCGGAATTCTTGACTCAACTTCGTTGTCGAGCGGTGATTGTTGTAGATTTGCGACGGGTCGATCAAGCGGCCAGCATCGTCGACGACGCCAGACCCGGACCCGGCGATGGCGTCGTAATAGAAGCCGTAGTCGGCGTAGTCATTCTGACTCGCGAACGCGCGGCTCATGTAATATCCGGCGTAGGTGATGTCGAAATTGGCGAGCTTCCCGGTGATCGTCGCGCCGACCTGATAGAATTCGTCGCGACCGAATTCCGGGAAGAAATGTCCGACCTTCAATACGCCGGCCTTGTCGTCGTCGGACCGGTAAGGGCCATCCCAAGTGGTCTTCTGATACATTGCCGACGGAGTGATCGTCCAGTTTTCGTCGAGATCGATGCCTAGTTGCGCGCGCAAACCGTAGACATCCGACGAATTCAAGTCGGTTCCGACCAGCGAGGTCTGCGTAATGCGCGACGTCGCAAACGTTCGCGATCGCTTGATACTGTCGATATATCCCCCGGTGTGCACGTACCAGCCGACGGCGCGCAGCGCGACTCGGTCGGTGACGATCGGGACATTGACGAACCCTTCGACCGATCCGCCCGCACCATGGCCGAGGATCTGGTTGCCCTCCAGATCGATACCGCCACTAAACGCATGCGGGTCAGGCTTGTTCGTGATGATCCGCAACACGCCCGACTCTGCGGACGCCCCATAAAGCGTGCCCTGCGGCCCGGCGAGCGATTCGATCCGTGCGACATCATACGAATGAACGTCGAGCGAACCAGTGATCGAGGTTATCGGCTGCTCGTCGAGATAAATGGCCACTGTTGGCAGCGAGCCGGAACCGATCAAACCGCCATCGGTAGCGATGCCACGGAAGCTTGCAGAAATATTGCCGGGAACGCCGGTCGATCCGCGCGCGAAACTGACACTGGGCAGATATTGGACGTAATCTTGGAAGTTGCGAACCTGAAGGTCTTGCAGCCGCTTTTCGCCCAACGCCTGAATGCTGATCGGCACCGATTGCAGGCTCTCCTCACGCTTCTGTGCCGTGACGACGATTTCGTCTGCATTCGATTCGACCGACGTCTGACCCATGGCAGCGCCAGGAGAGACAAGGGCCGAAGTCGTGACGAGGGCGATCAATAAACCCTTTTTAGACAAAGACATCGACGTCTCCCCTTGGCGCGGTTTGCGATCGTCGCCGTTGAACTGATCCGATCTGCGATCGGGGGACCACGTGACAATTCTGTAGCAACTTGATGACATATGTTGCATGCGCTTGCAACATGTCAGGTGAAATTGGTTGCCTCGGTGCATTTTGCTTCGGTAGATGATGACGATGGTCGACTCTCTCTGTACTGCCGAACCCACCCATCGGATTACTGGGCTATGACTGTGCGACGCCGCAGACCGCGGTCTGCCATCGACGGCGATGTCGGCGGAGTCGACCATCGCCGGTTGACGTCCGAGGACGTGGCTCGCGTGGCGGGCGTTTCTACTTCGGCCGTGTCGCGCGCCTTTACGCCTGGAGCAAGCGTCGCACCGGACAAGCGGGCGCGGATTTTGCGCGCCGCCGACGAACTTGGGTATCGACCCAATGTAATGGCACGCGCCGTGGTTACCCGGCGTTCGAATGTCGTGGGCCTCATCTTGTTCAACGAGACGAACCGTCACCACCCAGGTGTGTTGCTTGCGCTGTCGCAAGCGTTTTCAACCATCGGTGTCCGGGTGATGTTGTTTCTGCTCGAGGACGATGGCGAAATCGGAGCAGTGATCGACCATGTCCTGTCGTATCAGCTCGACGGCGTGATCGCGGCAGCGCCCATTCCCGACGAACACCTTGATCAGCTGACGCGCGCGCGTGTCCCGGTCCTCTTTTACAATCGGCCGGGCGAAAATGGTTGTGCTTCGGTTAGCTGCGACCACTTTACCTCAGGCAGCACCATCGCCCGCCATGTGCTCGACAGCGGTCGCCGACGCATTGCTTTGATCCGAAGCTACAAGGATTCGTTCGTCGGCAGCGAGCGCATGCGAGGCGTCGAGGAAGAACTTGCTCGGAGCGACGCAATTGTCGTCGCCGAATTCCGAGGCGACTTCGATTACGAGCGCGGCGTCGCGGCGGTCACAGAGTGGGCCAAGACGCGGATCGACTATGATGCCGTGATTGCCGCCAACGATATGATGGCGATTGGTGCCAAAGACGCGCTCATCCACAAATTCGGCAAGCGCGTACCCGAAGACGTGGCCGTGGCGGGCTTCGATGGCATCGAGGCCGCAAGCTGGCTTAGCCACGGTATTGCGTCGGTCGATCAGCCAGTCGAACACATGGCCAAGGCGGCCATCGAGATGATGGCTATGCGCATCGACGACAAGACCCTGATTGCCGAACGGCGTCTCTTCCCCGGCCGACTGCGGCCAGGCCCGTCGGTGCCGGCCTGATGCGCGTCGATCTCGCCGCAATGCTTGCCGAGGCGCAACGCGTGCCGGAAGTGGTCGGCGCAGCGGCGGCTATGCAGCGCGGTGAGATCGCAGTTGCCGAGCAATTGCTGCGTGACCGTCTGCGCGTTGCTCCTACAGATGTTGCATCGATCCGCATGCTCGCCGAAGTGGCGGGGCGCATCGGGCGCTATGCCGACGCCGAAAAACTGCTTGCGCGTGCATTGGAACTGGCGCCCGATTTCGACGCGGCACGCGCTAACTACGTGACGGTACTGCATCGGCAGAGCAAGTTCGAAGCCGCGCATGCGGAGGCCGACCGACTGATTGCACGTGACCCGGATGACGTCACCCATCTCGCGGTCAAGGCCGCGGTGCTCGTACGCACGGGCGATTATGACGCGGCAATTGCGGCCTACGAAGCGATCCTGGCGCGTCATCCAAGTGAGGCCCGATTGCGCATCAGCTATGGTCATGTGCTGAAGACGGTCGGACGGCGCAGCGAAAGCATTGCAGCGTACCGCCAAGCGGCGGAGATTGCACCAACGCTCGGCGACGCGTGGTGGAGCCTCGCCAATTTGAAGACGGTCAATTTCGATAAAAGCGATATCGTCGCAATGACTGCCGCACTCGTTCAAGCCGACCGCGACGAAGACCGGTATCATATTCATTTTGCACTTGGGAAAGCCCTTGAGGATGCGCGCGACTGGGCGCGGTCGTTCGAACATTATGCGCGAGGTAATGCGATGCGCCGAGCCGAGCTTCCCTACGATCCCGAACAATCGACCGCGCACCTGGAGGCTACGCGGACACTTATGACGCGCGATGCCTTCGCGGCGCGGCGCGGCATGGGCGACCCCGCACCGGACCCCATCTTTGTCGTCGGTCTGCCGCGTTCGGGCTCCACACTGGTCGAACATATCCTCGCCAGCCACAGCCGCGTCGAGGGGACGATGGAGCTGCCTGATATCGGATCGATTGCGGCTGACCTGAGCGGCCGACACGAACGCGAGCGAGGCTCGCAGTCGAGCTACATCGAACGTTTACTGACGATGGGTCCGGATGATCTGGCCGCGCTCGGTCGCCGGTATCTCGAGGGTACGCGTATCCAACGTAAGACCTCAAGGCCACTGTTCGTCGACAAGATGCCGAACAATTTCGCACACGTCGGGCTTATTCATCTCATTTTGCCCAACGCGACGATTATCGATGCGCGGCGCGGCGCCATGGCCACGGGCTTTTCGGCGTTCAAGCAGCATTTCTCGCGCGGGCAGGGGTTTACCTACGATTTGGCCGAGCTCGGCCGCTACTACAGCGAATATGTCGCGCTAATGGCACATTACGCCGACGTATTGCCTGGTCGCGTACATCGAGTGCAGCACGAGCGGCTTGTCGCCGATCCGGCAACCGAGATAGCCGCACTGCTTGCTCACTGCGGGCTACCGTTCGAAGAGGCGTGCCTGAACTTCCACACAAACCAGCGATCGGTTCGTACTGCAAGCTCGGAGCAGGTGCGCCGCCCACTGTCGAATGATGGCGTCGACCATTGGCGCAACTACCGGCCATGGCTCAAGCCGTTGGCAGACTCGCTGGGTAGTCTCGCCGATGGGTGACCGAGATTTCGTCGACGTCGCGGTCGTCGGTGCCGGCGTTATCGGCCTTTCGTGTGCCCGCTGGTTGCAGGAACACGGGCGCGCGCCAGTGCTGTTCGACGCGGCAGGCCTTGCCAATGGCGCGTCTTTCGGAACGGCCGGACTGATCAACGGCGACGCCCATTTGCCGGTAGCTCTACCCGGCATGCTGCGCCGGGTCCCCGGTTGGCTAATGGACCCTCACGGCCCGATCCGGGTCCGTCCGACTTATCTGCCGCGCGCTATGCCTTGGCTGTTGCAGTGGGTACTGGCGAGCCGTGCAAATGCGGCCCGACGTGGGGCGCGCGCGCTCCACGCACTGCATCGTGGCGTTTTCGATGGATATCGTACCCTGCTCGGCGAGACGGCTTTCGCCGAATTGCTACGCCAGTCGGGTGGCGTCGTGATTGCCCGCGGCACCCGCCCAGGCAAGGACGAGCTGCTCGCTAACACTATCCGTGACGAGCTCGGCATCGGCTGTGAGACGTTAGGGCCGGAGCGTTTGCGCGAGCTGTTCCCAGGCATCGCGCCGTTCGCTACGCGTGGCCTGCTGTTTCCGAACAACGGCTATACGCTCTCGCCGCATCGGCTTGTGGACGCGCTTTTCGACGGGTTCACCGCACGGGGCGGCGAACTGCGGCACGAGCGCGTCCTGAAGCTCATCCCGCATATCGATGGCTGGCAGCTCATGACGAGCAAAGCAAACGTCGTCGCGCGGACAGTTGTCGTATGCGCCGGCGCGTGGTCGAAGACATTGCTCAACCCCCTTGGCGTTCGCATACCGCTCGAAACTGAGCGCGGCTATCACCTCCAGCTCGGTACTCCATCGATCCCCATCGCACTGCCAATCATTCACCGCGGCCGTGGTCTTGCAATCACGCCGATGGCCGAAGGCCTGCGTTTGGCGGGGACGGTCGAGATTGCCGGGCTGGATGCGCCCCCCGATGAGACCCGCGCTATCGTGCTGCGCCGTCATCTCGACGAACTGTTTCCTGGCATGCAGGCCGAGACGCAACGCCTGTGGATGGGCTTCCGCCCGTCGCTTCCCGATAGTGTTGCAGCCGTGGGACGGAGTGCCCGCCACCCGCGCCTGTTTGTGGCCGTAGGACATGGCCATGACGGAATGATCGGGGCGCCGTCGACAGGGCGGCTTATCGCCGAACTCGCGACCGATCTACCGACCCATATTGATCACGCACCCTATAGCTTGGCGCGATTCGCCGCTTAGCTACGCTTCAGGGTCTCAGGCAGTCGCGTCCACACCGCGGCGGAAAACACGAAAGCGATGACAGCGGTCGCCATCGCCGCCGGGAGACTCCAGTAGATCGCCAATGCCCCTGTCGCTGGCGGGACAACCAAGCTGATAAAGCGTCCCCATTGGAACATCGACGTGGCCGCCGTACGCAGCGCGGGCGGGTAGAGCTCGGCAAGCCAAGGTCCGATCGATACGACTGCGGCGAAGGTGAGGCCGAAACTTGCTGCAAGCAGGCTGAGCATAACCGGGGATGTGGGCGAGAGAAGGAATTCTGTGACTGCCAATGCTGCGGTCAGGAGTCCGATTGCACCCGAACGGCGACCGAAGCGATCGATGGCCCAACCCCAACCGGCGCAGCCGGCGGCGCTACCGATGAACTGACAAGCGACGGCGGCGCCGACTTGCGGACCGGTGAATTTGGCAACGTCGTAAAGATAGGTCGTTAGCCAACCGCTGAAAGCCTGGTGACCACAAGCGTTGGCGCCCATCATTGCCGATAGTGCGAGCGTACGCCTCCTGTACGGAGCCGAAAAAAGCACGACGATCGATGCACGCACTTTCGGCAAGTCATCATGCCGCTCGTCCCGCGAATATTCGGGGATGAGCCAATACGCGGCGATCGCGAAGACCAGCGGGGGAATAGCTCCCGCCCACAGTAGCGTTCGCCAGCCCTCAATTCCAGCTTGGCCGGACGCCAGGCCAAGTGCGACGACCGCCAAAAAGAACGTGCCGTCGATCAGGCTGGCCAGTCGACCCCGTACCCTGCTTTCGAACAGTTCGACGATCAGCCCGATCGTCAATGGAAATACCGCCCCGCCGAACATCCCGACCGCGAAACGCTGGAGCATGAACTCGGTCCAGCTCGATACGATGATACCAGCAAGGAGCGATAACCCTGTTCCGGCCGCAACAAGTGCGAATGTGTGGCGACGGCCAACCAGATGCTCGAATCGTACCACCGCTAACGCGCCGATCAGCGCGCCTGCGACTTGTGCCGAATATCCCGCGCCCACCTCGGTCAGCGTCAGGTGAAGGGCTGCGCGGAACGCCGGGCGCAACACGTCGCTGCTGCTCCACGCCCAAGCGTAGAAGAACTGAAGCGCAACAAGGAATATGAGCACCTGTGGCCGTGATGAGCGTCCTTCGCGCGCGATGATAGGTCCGACAATCATAGGGGGGTGACCTCAGGCGACCGCTTCTGCAGCGATAGGGCCTCGTTCGGCGAGCGCCTTGCGGGTCGCATCATGCGTGCTGCGCGTGACCTGGAGCATCCCATAAAACACTGTCGCGATCAGGCCTGGAATCGTGGACAGGACAAATGCAGCGGCAAGGCTCATCAGCACCGCATCGTCGACGCGTCCCGGCACTGCTTTGGCCGGAAAAGCAATTGTCGTCAGCACCCATCCTGCGAGCGCCGTGCCTAACGCCTGGTCGACACGCGAGAAGAAGGTGCGCGTCGAATACAAAATGCCTTCCTGCCGCATGCCGTATTTGAGCTCGAGCTCGTCGGCGATGTCGGCAAGCGCAGAATAGATGGTCGTCGTCATGACGCTGTAGGGCGCGTGCTGAAGAACCGAAAAGGCAATGAGAATCCACAGGAGATGGGGCGTGTTCGGCGACAGCACGCCGAGCCATCCCAGTCCGAGGGGGATCGCCGGGCCGATCGTGTAGAGCAGTAGCGCGAATGCTCCGGACCAGCGCTTGTCGAAGCGTGCGTGCAACGGCTTTACGGCAAAGGCAGCGAACAGGTAGCCCGCGAAACTCCCGAGTGCGAACCAGCTGATTTGGTCGTTGCTTAGACGCCAGAAATAGCTTGCGCCGTAGAGCCACAGCCCGCCGCGCACACCTGTCATCAGCGAAACGAAAAACAGCCCGACCAGCAAGACGACATAATTGCGGCTGGCGAGTGTCCGCCCCACGTCTCGCAGCAGTTCGCGCCCGCTAAACCCTGGCGTATTGGGGGCGGGCTTGGGGAGGTAGGGAATTCGCCTGCGCGTCGACCAGCTCGAATAGCCGAGCAGGGCAATAATGGTGATTGCTACCGTGGCAGAAAACACAGGCCAGCGCGCAGGATCGAGCGCACCGTTGGGAAACTGCGCCGACGCTGCGAAGAACACACGGAAGGACAGGATCCAGCCTAGCGTATCGCCTATCCACAAGCAGAAGGTGTTGTACGCCATCACACTCGAGCGTTCGAGGTAATCGTCTGAGAACTCGCCGCCCAGCGCCAAATGCGGAGTATGGTAAAGCGTCATCGCCTGCAGCAACAATGTGTTTACGACGGCGAGCCAGACCAGCTGACCGATCTCACCAAACGCCGGCGGGTTGAACACAGCATAAAAAAGCGCTGCGGCGGGCAGGATCGAGGCGAACATGAACGGGTGGCGTCGCCCCCAGCGTGTCCGGGTTCTGTCTGACCATGAACCGACGAGTGGATCGAATACCGCGTTGACAGCCAGACCGGCTGCCAGCGCCATGCCGACATGGGCAGCAGGCAACCCGCGAACCTGATTGTAGAACAACAGCAGAAAACTTGTCGTGGTCGTTATGACGATTGCTTCCGCCGTGCTGCCGAGGCTGTAGGAAATCTTCAGTCCCTTGGTCAGCGGCGGGGCTGTCATGCTCGGTAGGCCTGCGCGATCACCGCAAGTTCGTCGAACACCGTCCATTCTTCGACGATGTGTTCGTCCCCGAAGCGGAAATGCGAACTTCCCATCATCCAGACAGATTTGCCGGCCGGCATATCACCCAAAAGCGCGCCTCTCCGCGTTGTCCCTTCAAGCAGCCAGCGAACGGCGAGGATCACTCCATCGCTCTCTTCGGACCAGCTCACGTCCTGGACCATGACGACCGCGTCCGGAATGCTTGCAAGGAGACTCGTGATCAGCTTGGCTATCTCGCCGGGACCGTTTGCCACGCGACACCCTGGCCAATGGGCGATCGCGTCGCTCGCATAATGAGCACGCACAAGATCAAGCCGTCGATTATTCCAGATCTCTCCAATGTGATGACGCGCCCAACTGGCGGGGGATTCCGTTGTACCGTCCGTCCAGCGGCGCGGGCTTTGACCGTCGAGGCGGGTGTGCGGCGAAACGACGAATAAATCGGTCAGCGGGATTTCGGCGAGGCCGCGCGCCACTTCGTGCAGATCAAGGCCCAGTTGCCGGAGGACCGCCCCGGAGTCGTGGATCAGCCATTCGGTATGAATACGGTTGTCCCGGCTAATACAATCCGCCACGAAGTAGCTCATCACGCGTAGGCCGGTCGCAGGACCGTAGCCCGAAGCTCCGAGATTGGTTCCGCCCGAGTAGCCCAGATGCGACGTGTAGAACCCTTCTTTTTCATTGCCTCGCCACGCAATATTCACATGGTCCGTAGTCGCATCCGGATACCCTTCCATCGAAGCGACTGTTGCGGCCACGACTTCCTCGACCGAGCGAATGATGCCCGTCGATCCGTACACGGTGCAGCTGGCATCATATGTTTCATAAATCCGTCCGATCGCTCTATCGCGCCAGATTTCCTCCGTGATACGAACGATATAATCGACGATGTCGACAAATTGATCGTCAAACCCGGCCATCGGTTGCGTTCGCTTGCCCGTCGAACTCAGCACTTCACTGAGATCGCGCTGGCGAATCCGCGTGACGGGCGGACGCTTCGGAAGCGTGAATGGCAGCATCGTCATCTCCTCAGGTCTTTATCGCCAGCAGCAGATTATTGTCGCAGGCCTTTGCTCCGTTGCTGTCGCGACCCGCACGAAGCGCCGTGGTACGAAAGGTTGCGTTGGGCACGCGTCGGCGAAACCTGACGAATGCATCGGCGAACATTCCCCGCAAGCCAACTGCCACACTCGTCGAATTTTTGTCCGGGAACCGGCGTCCACTTGCGCCGAAACCGCGGCCAAAAGGGCACCCGGCTCCCCAATCGATCAGCCCCGATCTAAACAGTCGACGGTTCGCACCCAGCGACTTTGATGCACAAGGCATCGCGGCCGCGAAGATGACTGCCGCATCGTCGGCCGACGCCAATGCCTGCGGGGTTCCAACGTCAGCGGCGGTCGCTTTATCCACCGGCGCTCCACCTGCTAAATCCAGCATCGTCAGTCTGCCGTCCACCCGCCGTCGACGACGATGCTTGTCCCGGTAACCAGTGCCGACGCGTCGCTTGCAAGGAAGAGCGCCGCGCCCATCACATCCTCGACAGAGCCAATACGCCCCAGCTTGATCTTGGAGAGGACCGATGCTTTGAACACCGGGTCCTCGAAGAACGGTTTCGTTAGCGGCGTTTCGATGAACGTTGGCGCAATCGTATTGCTGCGAATCTTGTACGCAGCAAGGTCGAGCGCGAAAGCCTTGCTCATGCCTTCCAGAGCCCATTTCGACGCGCAATAAAGGCTTCGGTTCGCCCCCCCGACATGCCCCATTTGGCTGCCGATGTGAATCAGGCTTCCCGATTTTCCCTCGTCGAGCATTTTGCGAACGCAGGCCTGCGTAACAAAGAACGCACTCTTTACGTTCAGTCCTAGCACGGCATCATAGTCGTCTTCGTCGACGGCTTGCATGGGTTTGGGCCGGTTGGTCCCTGCATTGTTGACCAGTACGTCGAATGTAGGCCGTGCATGGAAGAACGCTCGCACGGCACCGAGGTCGGAGACGTCGAGCGTTGCCGAGTCTCCGTCCATTTGTGCCGCTGCCAACTCGATCTCCGCAGCGGTGCGCGCCACAAGCGTGACGTGCGCGCCCGCTTCGGCCAGCGCGGCCGCAAGCGCTAGGCCGATGCCGCGTCCCGCACCGGTCACCAGCGCACGCTTTCCGTCGAGGCGGAAACTCGGCGTCTTCGGGAGGATCATGCTACCGCTTCAAGCGGCTCTGCGCGACCAGCATAAGGAATGTTCCGCCCACCATAGCGCCGCACGCGCAGATTTGCCTGCTCGCCATGACCGGCGAACCCTTCCAGCGCGCAAAGGCGGCTGCAATACTCGCCAATCATCGCGCTCGCCTCGTCGGTCAGAATACGCTGATAAGTGTGGGTTTTGAGAAACTTGCCGACCCACAGGCCGCCTGTGTATCGTCCTGCTTTGCGCGTCGGCAGAGTATGGTTGGTACCGATGACCTTGTCGCCATAGGCAACATTGGTCCGGGGCCCAAGGAACAGCGCACCGTAATTTACGAGCCGTCCGAGAAACCAATCTGGATCGCGCGTCATGACCTGAACATGTTCGTTGGCGATCGAGTCGCTGACCTGCGCCATCTCTTCCTCGTCCGCGCAGAGGATGACTTCGCCCCAATTTTCCCAAGCAATGCGCGCAATCAGCGCAGTCGGCAGGATCTCGAGCAAGCGAGCGACTTCGCGGATCGTATCGTCGGCCAGCTTGCGGCTGGTCGTGATAAGAATTGCAGGGCTATCGGGCCCATGTTCGGCCTGACCGAGCAAGTCCGTTGCACACATTTCGCCGTCAACGGTATCGTCGGCGATGACCATTGTTTCGGTCGGTCCTGCAAACAAGTCGATGCCGACACGCCCGAACAATTGCCGCTTCGCTTCCGCGACGAATGCGTTGCCTGGACCCACGAGCATATCAACGGGTTGGATACTGTCGGTCCCTAGCGCCATAGCGCCGATTGCCTGAATGCCGCCGAGACAGTAGATTTCATCGGCGCCCGCCATAGCTTGGGCAGCGACGATGGCGGGAGCAGGCTTACCCTCGAATGGCGGCGCGCAGGTTATTATGCGGGGGACGCCCGCCACCTTGGCGGTGATGACCGACATATGCGCGCTGGCGAGCAGTGGATATTTACCGCCGGGAACATAGCAACCGGCATTCTGCACCGGGATCGTCTTGTGACCGAGAACGACGCCGGGCAGCGTTTCCACCTCGGTGTCGGTCATCGTCGCACGCTGGATCTGTGCAAAATTCTTGACCTGCGCCTGTGCGAACTCGATATCCTTGATATCCTGCGGGTTTAGCGTTTCGATGCATGCGTCGATCTCGGCCTGCGTAAGACGATACGATTCCCGATCGAGCCCATCGAATTTGATCGAAAGCTCACGCACCGCAGTATCGCCGCGTGCCTCGATATCGCCGAGCGTGGCTTCCACCGTGTCGCGCACTTTTCGGTCGAGTTCCGCCTTCATGTGCGCCATCGCGCCGCGCTTCAACCATTCCGCCATTGGTCAATTCCCTTTTGCTATGTCGAATACGTCGATACCGAGCTGAAAAAGCAGGTCAGGGATGTCGATCATCACCCAATTTTCGGCCAACTTGCCATTTTCCGCTCGCCAGAAATCCATCACGCGCATTGTCACGGGCGTGTTCGCCGCAGCGAGACCAAGCCAGCCATCGCCTTTGTGCGTCGCGGTGATGCTGGGCCATCCGGTCGAAGCGATATAATTTCCGTCGCCAAAGCGGGCGCGATGATTGCCTCCGACACGGTCCGGGAAGGCCGTAAGAAACGGCGTCGCATGGCCGCGATAATAGTCCTCGAATCCGTGAAAACTTCCGATCGGCGCGGGGCCGAACCACCAAAAACTCTCCGCGAAGAACTCACGCATGTTCATCGTCTTGAGTGAGCCATCAAACTTCATCAGCCCGCCGATCATAGCTTCGACGATCGCAAGCGCTGCTGCTCCGTCACCCTGTGGCCAGACGCCATCGCGTGAGGCTGGTGCAGGGGCTGGGAAATCGGGGCCCATAGGCTCTGCGAGCTTCCAAGCTCTCGCCTGGATCATCAACGACGGTAGATCGAGTAACAGGATCGTTTCGGCGACCACCCCTGCTTCCCACCGCTGAAAGCATCCATAACGCAGCCAGACGACGCGTCCGGTGGGAGACACGCCAAAAAAGGGCGCTACAAAACACCCCATGAGATGGCCGCTCGTCGCGGTCCAATCACCGCCATTGAACGACCCGCGCATCGCAATGTCGGTGCGCACTTCATAGTTTGGAACGGCGGCGGCCAAGGGCGCGAGCAACGAATCGCGCACAAATGCGACCCCTGTGCCCTGATCAAGCGGTCGGAACGCGCGCAGCAAATGGTCTTCGCGCATCAAACCGAGTGCACCGGCGGAGAAAATGCCGTGCGTCGAGCAATGACGGGAGAAGGGAGCAATTTGCGCAGTCGTCATTTCTTTATATTGACTGCGAATGCAAAATGCCGCAACCCTCAATTCATGGATAGCGAAACCTTGATGAAAAACCGTTGGACGCCGGCCGCAATGGAGGCCCGTGTCGTGCGATACGCCGACCTGAAACCCTGCTATAACGCGTTCATTGATACACGGTCGCCGGGTAGCGAAGCCAAAGAGAATTTTACCGTGATCGGTCCGGGCGTTTCGGAAAACCCCGATCAACATGTACACATTGCCGAGCCACACGGATTTAATATCGGCGGCGCGCGCCAGCCAGTCGGTTGTGTGAATTCGCAGCACAGCCACGATACCGCGGAGGTTTTTGTCGTTCATTCGGGTGAATGGCGCTTCGATATTGGTGAGCACGGCGACGACGCGCAGGTGCACTTGCAGCCCGGCGACACAATCTCGCTACCAATCGGAATGTTTCGTGGCTTCACCGCGACGGCGCCTGCTGCTGACGGATCGCCAGGCTATCTGTTTGCGGTCCTTGGCGGCGACGATCCGGGGCGTGTACTTTGGGCACCGCAAGTGTTTGACATGGCCGAGAACTATGGCCTTGTACTGCTCGAAAACGGTTCGCTTGTTGATACCGCAGCTGGTGAAGTCGTACCGGCAGGCGAGCGCCTGATGCCGCGAACGACCGCCGATCAGGTGGCGGCGCTGACCGTTCCGAGCCAAGCGGATGCAGAGAAATTGGTCGTTCGCAATGCCTTTGGTGCCGGCGCAATTATCGGAGACGGAGCTTCACTCGGCTGGACGCACCCGTTCACGCTCGAACGGGTAGATAACCCCCAGAGCCGCAGCACGCCGCGAGCGCCCGAGGTTCTGTTCGTACATGAGGGTTCAGTCAATGTCGCTTGGGATGGTGGATCGCTGACCCTCGGCGCTGGCGACACGATGACCGTCCCAGTTGGTCTCGAACGATCACTTGATGGCAAAGCTATTGTCTATCGTGTCTCCGGTATCAATTAATTAGGCACGCACTGCGAGCGCCAACGCCGCGGCGCCCTTCAACAGGAACTCTTGGTCCGACTGTAGCACGAACAGGCTCGCACCTTTCGCACGCCATTCTGGCGTGTCGGTGGCGCGGGCAAGGAACATCCCCACCGTGCGGCCCGTCGACTTACCGGCGGCGCAGATGCGATCAACGGCGGAAACGACCTGAGGATCGTCGGACGATTCGGCACCAAGCGAGATAGTTAGATCGGCACGGCCGATGAACAGCGCATCAATTCCTTCGACTGAAGCGATAGCGTCGATGTCATCAAGCGCGTCGGCATCCTCGATTTGGGCGACAATCACGACCCCTTTTGCGGCATCTCGATGCCTCGCCATTCCGAGCGTCGTATAACCAGCGGCACGCGTCGAACCGGCGAAGCCGCGTCCGCTGGGTCCATAATGACAGGCGCGTACGATTTCACGCGCTTCCGTTTCTGATCGCACATGCGGCACAATCACCCCGTCGGCACCGCCGTCGAGCGCCTGCAATATGTGCTCGTGCGCCGCCGATGCCGGGCGAACGAGCACGGGTTTTCCGCCGCCTCGCGCCGCCAGGATGCATACATCAAGCGTACCCCGATCGAATGGCGCATGTTCGGCATCGAGCACGACGACGTCGAGATCGGACAGCGCGAGAACTTCGACAACATTTGCGTGGGGAGTCTTTACCCAAGTGCCGACGAGCAATTCGCCCGCGCGGAGGCGATCACGAAATCCGGTCATGCCGCTGCCTTCCAAAGTTTTGCGCTGGCCAACGCTGCGCCTTCGGCCAACGTTGCCAATTTCGCGTATACAATGTCCGGATCGACAGCACCGAAACCGGCGAACGTCGAAAAACCGCAATCAGTACCCGCGATCACACGATCGCGCCCCACAATATTCGCAAATCGTTCTATACGCTCTTGAACAACGCGTGGATGCTCGACAAAGTTCGTTGTCGAGTCGATCACGCCAGGGATTAGAATCTTTTCTTCCGGGATTTGATCAACAATATCCACGAAATAATTCCAGTCATGCTGATGGCGCGGGTTACTGGTTTCGAACAGTAGCCCGGCGGGTTTAGCTTGCATCAGCGTTGGCAAAATCACGCCCATTTCGACATCGTGCGTATGCGGCCCCTCGTAATTGCCCCAGCACACATGCATCCGCACGCGGTCCGCAGCTATATTGCGGAGTGCGTGGTTGAGCACCGCAACATGAACGCTAATCAGTTCGAGATATTCGTTCTCGGATCGTGATTTGTACATGGTGTGCCGCCCGAGCCCTAGATCAGGACTATCGAGCTGCAGGATGAGGCCCGCCGACACGATCGCTTCATATTCAGGTCGCATCGCCTCGGCGAGCGCCTCAAGATAGTCATCCTGCGTGCCGTAATGGTCGTTGGGCTGAAAAAGGGCGATCACCCCTGGTGACGCCGCGTTCATAAACCCGCCCAAAGGTCGATGCTTCACCATTGCAGCAGCCATGTGGGCTAGGTCGTCTTCGAGAGGGGCAAGCGTCTTGGCCGCAACCGGGCCCACGCATTTTGGGCGACGATAGGTCGGCGTGCCGCCAGATGCTGCCTGCCGCTGAAGGAAAGCTGGATAGTCTTCGAGATCAGCGGGCGGGATGCGCGGGCTGTCATCGTCGAAGCCGGTGACGCGGTCCTTGATATAGGTTGCGTAGCTTATCTTCGACATCTCACCATCGCTAACCAAGTCGATACCTGCTGCGACCTGCTTGGCAATCACCTCGTCGACGGCTGTTCCAATAATCAAGTCGAACTGTACCGTATCGATCGTCTCGCCACGTTCGGCGGCAAACACGAGATCAGTCACCGCCTTGGAGCGCGGTAGACTGCCAACATGAGTGGTGAGGACTCGATCGGTCATCTCAGCTCCTTCGAGGATATCCACGTGGCCAGCGCTTCTGCGAGCGCTGCCGAGTTCTCAAGCGGCAACATATGGCCTGCGCCGTCGAAAACGCGCAGCGTCGCATCGCGGGTCAATTCTGTCCACCGCCTGTGCCAAGCGGGAGGACATAGCGCATCTTCGGCGCCACAGCCGTAGAATACCGGAACATCGATGTCATGGAGCACCGCGACGCGATCAGCGCGCTGCCGTAGAGCTTCACTTTGCGCAACGAATACGTCTGGGCCCAGGGACATACCCATAATGCGCAGCAGTTCGAGCAACGACTTATCGCCACGCCGAGCGACGGCGAGGTAATTGGGTTTCAGTTCCTCGACAAGCACGCGTTCTAGTCCGCCTCCGCGCACTTCGGCCTGCTGGACAGGCCGGTGCGCCGCGCGATCAGGAAGATCGGCGGTGGCATTGTACCCAAGTAACGCCAAGCCCGCGATCCGCTCGGGCGCCTGCATCCACATTTCGGTTGCGACGATCGCGCCCATCGAGAAACCGACCGGCAACAGAAGGCCCGGGGTTTCGTTCATTGCACGCGCCGCCATCGCGGCAATGCTGTCGTCACATTTGGTGTCGGCATCGATCGCCCCGGGCAAAACAGCCCGCAACTCGCGCGTCCACAATCGCGCGTCGCACATATTGCCTGGGATCAAGATCGGAGTCATGCGCCGACTCGTGGCGTCCAAGACATTGCGTTCGCCACTGCTTGGCTCGCACGATCAAAAACGAGCAACGCTTCGCTCTCATCCCAGCACGCAGCGACACAGGCGAAGCCCGCTATTCTTTTCTCGACGCCATTCAGCCGATAGACCGCGAGAAGTGCGGCGCCACGCGCATCGGTGCCGAATGCACGGATCACAAAGGAGCGCGTACGATAGCCGGGATCTTCTCGCGCAATACTCCGTCCGATTTTGATGACCCGTGAAGATGCGGATTCGTCGAGTTCAGGGTGATCGGACGCCGTCATAAACACATCGCCGCGCAATTGGGCCATGTCCGGATCGAATACGACCGAGATCCCTCGCTCGGGAACTACTGTCTGCCTATCGCTCAAAGCCCACAAGCGAGAGATGCCGCCCTCTGCAACATCGGCAAACAGCGCTCGATCTTCGTTGAAGATCGCCAAATGACCAGGGCTTTGGAAGATGGTGCCATGCTCGAGAGGAGCAAAGTCTGCGACGCGAAACTGCTCGACGATGGCCTCCTCGCCGTAGCTTTCGGTGCCGAACCCTTCGAACCGGCAGCTGTGGAGCAGCCCAGATTTTGGGCGCTCACCTCTTGTCAGCGCACCCAGTGTTTCAGGAAAGCTCACGCGCCTAGGCCGCCGCATACTTGCCGCAGAACTGCGAGTTCGTCGAAAACAGTAATATCCTCAACGATTGATCCGCCGCGCAATCGATAATGCGATACTGCCGAGATCAGCAGTTCGCGACCGGTTGGAACACCCCACAGGCCATTGCCCTTATGCACTCCAGCAACCGCCCAGCGCAAAGCGACGGCCACGTCACCGCGCGGCAACGGGCGTGCGGCAATGTGCTCGAGGCGGTACGAAACATCGTGAAGTGCACCCCGGATCTGCGCGAGGCACCCTGCCCAGAATCCCCGCCCCCATCCGTGTCGGTTCGTCGGCCAGCGAATTTCGCACGCCTGGGAAAGTGCGCGCGTTGCGTTGCCGTACAGATCGTTTCGCCATGACGCTGCCAGCATAGCCGCAGGAGCGTCCGCAGGATGTCCGTCTGGAATGAGGATGTCCTGCAGGTCGCGTATTTCCATGATCCAGTGCTGCCGCCAGCCGTGCCGCGCCTGATCACCTTCTTGATCGGCCGCACTTTGCGCCCGCGCGAGCGACCACGGATCAGCGCCCACCTGAAGCACAGCGCGAAGATTGTCCCGAACGAGCCACTCTTCGACGATGCGATTTTCACGGCACAAACAGTCGGCGATCGTCATGACACCGTTCGAAATCATCGTCGCATCGCCTAACATCGGGTCGTCACCCATATGTGTCGATTGGCTCATGATGCGGTGCGAGCTGTAAAAGCCTGCCTTACCATCGTCGGACCAGATTACATCCTCGCCAATCAACAACCTATCGGGCGTCGCCGACAGGGTCGTGACGGTGTTCTGCACCACGGCATCGACGCCGCTGACTGGTCCCGCCAATGTCCGGATCTCGCAATCCTCAGCATAATGCGACCGGCACAGCCCCACATTCTTCTGTTCCCAGATCCTGTGGGTGCAACGGATGATATAATCGACAAAATCGCGGTAGATTGGGTCGTAGCCGGGCAACACTTGTCGTTGCGGCCCTTCGGCAAGAAGATCGTCAAGCGAGCGACCTGCGGGCGACCGCACCTCAGGTAGATCGTTCCATTGCATTACGCTTGCCGGACCAAAGTCTCAGGCAGCGACAGCCAAATCAATGCGGCGGCGACGAAGCTGATCGATGCGAGACACATAACCGGCGCCAGTCCGAAAGCTTCGGCAAGAGGCGCGGTAATCAGCGGCGCAGTCATGCTGACGATGCGTCCCCAGTTGAAGATCGATGCGGCAGTTGAGCGAAGGTGCGGCGGATAAAGTTCGGAAAGCCACGGTCCCCAAGTTGCGCTGGAAGACAACATCACGCCATAGGTAAAGCCCGCGGCTGCAAGCAGCACCGTTCCCATTGGGGCGAACAGATAGACCGGTATGATCACCGCAGCCCCGACAAAGCCCCATGCCGCCCCGCGCCGCCCGAACTTGTCACTGATCCACCCCCACAATAACGCGCCGACAGCGGCCCCAACGAATTGCCAGCCGAGGATATTGCCGACGATAGAATCTGGGATAAGCCGTACGGTTCTCAGGTAGGTGGTCGCCCAGCCAGTGAAAGCTTGGTAAGCGAAAAAATTGAGACCGGTCATTGTCGCCAGCATCACCGTCTGACGCACGACCCCCGGCGCGAACAGTTCAGTGATCGGCAGTTTGGCCTTTGCAATCGCTTGGCCGTCAGCGAGGCCGTCCATCGGGATGAGCCTGCGATCGTCGGGAATGAACAGGGGCGCGAAGAGGGCGAGGCTGAGTGGAACAACGCCGATCCACAGCAATATTTTCCAGTCATAACCCGCGCGAAACGCCGCAGCCGACAAAAAGCCAAGCGATGCGACCGCGATGTTGTAAACGAAAAACACGATGCCAGCGATCACGCCCCGTCCTTCGCGCGCGAAGAGACCCGAATAAATCCCGACAGCGATTGGAAACATTGACCCCATGAAGAAGCCGAGAAAGGCGCGTTGGGCGATGAGCTCAGCGTAATCGTTCACCACGAGCGCAGCCAGAATACCGCTGCCGTAGCCGACCATAGAAATACTAAGCGCGGTACGTCGCCCAATCTTGTCGGCGACTTGGCCCATCACCACAGCCCCGATCAGTGCGCCGATGGATTGGATCGTGTAAAGCGATCCTGATTCCGTCAGTGTCAGACGCAACGCGTCCTTCATATACGGGCGCAGAATATCGACCGTGTTCCAGCACCATGAATAGCAGAAGTAGGCGATCAGTAGGAACGCGAGTGCGCTCGTGCGCTGGCGCACCGAAAGATCGGCGGCGTTAATCCAGTGGACTTGTAAAGTTTCGGCGACCACGGCAGCTCCCTGACAGGAGGCATGCTATCTCTTGCATCCGAATGCAAGAGTTCTGAAATGCTCTACGTCTCGAGTGACAACCTTGCCGACGCGCCCACAATCAATTTGCCGGCAAAAGTGCGTACTTCGGGCGGCAATTCAGGATCCTCAATGCGCTCGACGACCATCGAAACCGCAGCTTCGGCCATGCGGCGAACTGGCTGCCGGACCGTAGATAGACGATAGCTCGCCCACATTGCGGGAGCGACCCCGTCGAACCCGACGATCGAGAGATCTCCTGGCACGTTTAGACCCATACTTATGCGCGCGCAGTCGATTGCTCCGATGGCCATCAGGTCGTTGGCGCAGATCAAGGCATCAAGCTTTCCATCGGTCGCTGTCATCAACGAATGCAATCCTGCCTCGCCGCTTTCATAGTCGTAACCGCCCTTCACGACGATGACATCACGCCCCAGTTCCCGCAGTCGCTGCTCCGCGCCGCGAACGCGCTCTTGGCTGACATAAGAGTCGTCGGGTCCCGCAATGATGCCGAAAACCGCGTGATCGGCAGCTACCAACTGCTCGGCAAGCTGGCGCTCACCGGCGGCTGAGTCGCAGCTGACGCTCGGGACGGTTTCGCCCTCACCAAATCGATTGTAGAGCACAACTGGTACGCGTCGCCTTGAGAATTCGGCGAGTTGCGTTGCGGAGAGGCGGGCTGCCACAATTGCGCCGTCGACCCGGTAACGCCAAACTTGGTCAAGAGTGGCGTCAACATCGCTTTCTGCCTGAAGCGCGAAAAGCAACACACGGATGCCACGGTCGGACAATCGCCGCGTAATTTCTGCCAAAACCTCCGGATAGTAGAGGTTCGTCAAGTTCGAGATCAACACTGCGACGAGGTTCGAACGCTTTGTAATAAGGCCGGAGGCCATGGCGTTGGGATGGTAACCGAGCTCGCGCGCTGCCGCGAGAACGCGTGCTCTTGTTTTTGGAGATATACTTGAACCTGGCCGGAAGCAGCGGGAGACGGCCGACTGCGAAACCCCAGCGCGCTGCGCGACGTCATACGACGTGGCGGGGCCATTACGTTCTACGGTTGGACTAACAATTTCGTGGGTGTTCTTCTCCATGCAGCAGTGACTGCACAGTCCAGCGATACATTTCCAGTCCTAATGTCTGTCGAGCGTCCGTTGCGAACGAGGCGTTGCGAAAACGGCTCGTCTCCAATAATTTTCCGACCACGGGGCTAATATAAACGGACTCGTCAAATTCTTGCTCCGTTTCACTTCTCAGCGCTTGACCGAGCCATGCCGAGACTCGGAAGCTCGAGACGCAGGGATACTAAAATCTGTCGCCGCGGAAGCTGCAGCAGCCGCAGCGAGAGACTTCAAACTGAGCTAAGCAGCAAGCTCGTCTCGCTATTGGCAACGCCTTCAATCATGCGGACTTCGCGAAGAACGCGATCGAATTCTGACAGGCTGGCCGCTTGAATGTCCGCAATAAGGTCCCACGCTCCATTCGTCGTATGCAACGCCCGGATCTCCGTGATCCCGCGCAGTTTGTGGATAACCTGGGTTGTCGACTTGTTGTTGACCTCGATCATCATGACGGCACGAACAGTGAGATCTGCATAATCCTCACGGACACGGGCAGTAAAACCCAGCAGTGTTGCAGTCTCGATCAACCGCTCGATGCGCGCTTGAACGGTGCCACGCGCGACGCCGAGTGTTGTGGCGAGCTTCGATAGCGATGCCCGACCATCGGCCCGCAAATGGCCGATGATGAGTCGGTCAAGTTCGTCAGGGACGTATTTGGCGACACGCGACGTGATGACAATCACTCTCGATCAGGATGATCAATGACGCTGTACAAATTGACTAAATCGTGACGCTTTACAAGCGACACTAGAGATTTCGACCGGCACACCTGAGCAGTATGATGACTGCGCACTCAATAAGCAGGACGCCCCCATGCCTATCGCGCCTTCCACCCTCGCCCTCGTGCCCTTCGTCAGTGTCGAAAACATGATGCGGCTTGTCCATGAGCTGGGCATCGAGACGTTCCTCACCGAACTTACCGATGCCATTGAGGAAGATTTCCGGCGTTGGGACAAGTTCGAAAAAGCGCCGCGTGTTGCCTCGCATTCTACGGCCGGCGTCATCGAACTCATGCCAACCTCGGACGGTGAGATCTACAGCTTCAAATATGTAAACGGGCACCCGAGTAACACGTCCCGCGGGTTGCAGACTGTGACTGCGCTCGGATTGCTTGCACAGGTCGACAGTGGCTATCCGCTAATGCTGACCGAAATGACCATGCTGACCGCGCTGCGGACCGCGGCAACGTCGGCAATGGCTGCGCGTCATCTCGCACCGCATGGCAGCAAGGTCATGGCGATGATCGGCAATGGGGCCCAAGCGGAGTTCCAGGCGCTGGCGATGAAAGCGGTCGTCGGCATCGAGGAAGTCCGGCTGTATGATATCGACGCCAAGGCGACCGAAAAGACCGCACGCAATTTGCAACGCAGCGGCCTGCGGATCGTGAGCTGCACAAATTCGCACGACGCGATCCAGGGCGCGCAGATCATCACGACCTGCACTGCGGACAAGGCCTATGCGACGATCCTGACTGACAACATGGTCGGGAGCGGTATTCACATCAACGCGATCGGCGGTGACTGCCCGGGCAAGACCGAGTTACACCGTGACATCTTAGCGCGCGCGCAGACCTTCGTGGAATTCGAGCCGCAAACACGGATCGAGGGCGAAATCCAGCAGATGCCCGCCGATTATCCTGTCACCGAATTGTGGAAGGTACTCGATGGCAGCGCTCCGGCACGCACTGACGGGTCACAGATAACGCTTTTCGACAGCGTCGGTTTTGCGATCGAGGATTTCTCGGCGCTGCGCTATGTCCACGACAAACTTCATGGAACTGATTTTTTCCAGAATATCGACATCCTTGCAGATCCCGACGATCCGCGCGACTTGTTCGGCATGCTCCAGCGCGCTGTGGCTTAGCTGTTCCGCAAAGTTACCAATATGTTGCATCAGCGTCTCTCGCTCGATCGGAAAC
>APMI01009460.1_pt1 | contig 69396 bp, 65 predicted proteins | sample 667938 | NCBI WGS metagenome assembly APMI01 (sample SAMN01084076, study PRJNA167559) | wastewater metagenome | biome: Wastewater | place: Denmark: Ejby Moelle, Odense | collected 2011-11-28
CGGGGCGGGCGGTGCATTAATCCACAGGCAAGCGAAAGCCGTTGTTTATAGCCCAATGGCAAATCGCCGGGGGCAGATGACAAATATTTCTCAAGGTGAAAAATATCAATCATTTCATCAATTCTGTCGCGTTTTAACTTGCCATCAAGACCATATACACCAGCCGAGAATTCAAGGTTTTGTCCAACGCTTAAAAGCCCATATAATGAGAATTTTTGTGCCATATAGCCAAGATTGCTTTTGGCTTCTTTGGCGGCTTTACGCAAATCATGCCCCGCAACCCGTGCCGTGCCAGAGGTTGGAATCAAAAGCCCGCAAAGCATTTTAAACGTGGTTGACTTTCCCGCGCCATTTGGCCCCAGCAGACCAAAAATTTCACCCTTTTTTACCTCAAAAGAAACATTATTGGTGGCGACAAAATTCCCAAATTTTTTGGTGAGGTTTACGCATGCAACCGGGGTTTGCGAAATATCGCGCTCGATTTCAAAATTATCGGCAAGCTTTGAATGACCACCCGGCCCACCACCTAATAAATCGACAAAGGCATCTTCAAACCGTGGTTTAGTATGGGTTGCAATATAATCATATTCTTTTGCGGTTTTTATAATGGCATCTTCAGAAGAATTTGATTTTTTCACCAAGCGAATTGCCGAGCCTTGTATCGTGCCATCGCACACGTCATCAAGTTCAAGCGCCACCCCAAGAACTTTACGGCGTAAATCGGCATCCCCTTTTAACAAAAAGCTTCGGCCGTCTAGGGTTTGGGTTAATTCATCGGGCTTGCCATTAAATAGGATTTTTCCCTCATTGAAGAGTAAAACTTCGGCGCATTTTTCGGCCTCATCAAGATAAGAGGTTGACCATATAACCGCCATCCCATCCGAGGTTAAATCCTCAACCATGCGCCATAAATCTTGGCGTGATACGGGGTCAACGCCCACACCGGGTTCGTCAAGTAGCAAGACTTTTGGTTCACCTAATAATGCACACGCAAGCCCCAGTTTTTGCTTCATTCCACCCGATAAAGCGCCGGCAAGGCGATTGGTAAAGGGTTCAAGGCGTGTAAATTCCAAAAGGCGCGCAAAAAGCTTTTCACGGGTTTTTTCATCAACACGGCGCAGCTTTGAATAAAGCTGTAAATTATCAATTACGCTTAAATCTTCATAAAGCCCAAATCTTTGCGGCATGTAGCCAATAATGTCTTTTACATTTTGCCCTTGGGTTTTGGGGTCAAACCCGGCAATATTAACCGAACCGCTATCTGCATGCAGCAAGGTGGCAAGAATGCGCATTAATGTGGTTTTTCCCGCACCATCAGGGCCAACAATACCGGTTAATTGCCCTGATTTTATCTCCGCACTTACGCCATCGAGTGCTTTGATATTGCCAAAGGTTTTAACAATATTTTCAAATTTGATTGCGGGGCTTTCGGGCATTTATTTTGCCTTTTGCGCATTGTTTGATTTTGGAATGGTAACGCTTACGGGCATGCCTTGTAACAATTTGCCATCACTATCTTTAACCACGATACGGATGCGGTAAACAAGATCGGTTCGCAAATCTTCGGTTTCGACTGATTTCGGGGTGAATTCCGCCTTTGGTGAAACAAAACCGATTTGCCCATGGTAAATCTTGTCATTGCCATCGCTTTTGATTTCAACAATTGTGCCAACAGGAATTTGGCCAAGCGCGCGTTCGGGGGCATAGGCACGGATATAAACCGGGTTATCAAGTGACACGGTGTAAATTGGTGTGCCGGCCGCAATCACGGACCCATTTTCTTTGTTGCGGGCGATTATGGTTCCGCTTGCAGGTGCGCGTAGTTTGGTATCATCAAGTGCGGTTTCAAGTTTAGTTTTGGCGGCCTGTGCCGATAAAACTTTTCCATATCCTGTTGCAATGTCTTCTTTGCGCGCACCAGTTTGGGCAAGACTTAGGGTTTCAATTGCCGCCTTATTTGCCGCCTTTGCTTGTTCAAGTTGGGTTTTTGCGGCATCGACAATGCGTTGCGAAACCGAACCACTTGGCAGCAAAGATGCCTGACGATTATATTCGTTTTGGGCATTTTTTAAAACTGCAGCGGTTTGTTCGGCTTGTGCTTGTGCCTGCTTGATTTCTTGTGGGCGCGAGCCAGCCTTTAATTTTTCATATTGTGCATTGGCGGAAAAAATTTCGGCATTTGCACTTTGCAATGCTTCTTCAAATGTGTCGGGGTCGAGTTCGGCAATTATTTGCCCCTCGATAACTTTATCGCCTTCATCAACATTGATTTTGGCAATGCGCCCGCTTTGGCGGAAAGATGCCTCAACCTCGCGGATTTCAACATTGCCATAAAGCTTTGATATATCTTGTTCCTTTGCGGGGCGGATTTTGTACCAATAAAATAAACCACCACCAAGAATTATTGCAATCAATATCAATGGGATAAACTTTTTCATATTATTCCCCGATCAGTTTTTCTAAATTTTCACGTAATTGATTTTTAAGGATTTCTTTTTGCGCTTCGCCAATTTCATCCCAATCCATGAATCGACATAATGTGGCGCGCGCGGCACGCAGGGCGATAACCTGCCCAAACATTGACATTGCAAATGCCCGCAACCTCTCACTACTTAAATCTGGACGAATTTGCGAAATTATAAATGAAAGCGCCTCCAAAACCGGGCGCATAAAACCATCATATAAAATATCAAACGCATCAGTTGGCTTTTGTTGCTCACGCAATACAAGATTTGCCACATTGTCCATATTTTCAAGGAACATGGTTTCAATTGCCCGCTCGGCAATTGCCATGATTGCAATGCGGGCGGTTGTCTTGTTGAACTCCCCGCTTGCTTTTAGGGTCTCAAGGATTTTGATGCGATCGCCAAGGCGTGACTTTATGAAGTTTGCAATATTCTCAAACACAGCAATATAAAGCCCGTGTTTTGAGCCAAAATGATATTTTATCAACGCCTGATTAACGCCGGCGTTATCAGCAATCGCGCGGGTAGAGGCGGCATGAAAGCCATCGCGGGCGAATATAATTGTTGCCGATTTTACCAACAAATCCCGCGTAGCCTCACCACGTGCGGCAATGCCCTGAAGATTGGTAGTATTCTCATTTAACAATTTAATCATCCGACTAAATTAATCAATTGAATAAATTAGTCAAGTGATTAAATTGATGGGATGTGAGATTTAATTGCAGATGAATTGTAATGCTGTTTTTAAACGGTGTTCATAAGTTAATGGCAAAAAGAATGCAAAAATAAATCGAAAGCCACCCTTAAGGATCTTCACAAAAAAAGACTTCACAAGAATATATGCAATTAACTTGGCCAATATACGGGCATGGGAACGCGGTAAAGAAGCAAGCCCTTTGGCGTGCGCATATTTGCGCCTTATAGAACTATGACCGAATTTGGTCCGTGGAATGCTGGGTTTAAGTACGTAGTTTTTAATCGATTACGCGCGCGCGTATGGAGTGATAAAAAATAGCCTTCGGTTTTCGCAAATATGAAAGTTGTAAAGGTCCATTTGGCGACATTGGGTACAAGACTCTAGCTTGCCGCTTAAAAAAGCAATAATTTTACCATGCAAATCCGGGATAGCTTTTTAGGTAGAAAATGTAATTAATTGCTAGGGTATATGGTTATATATAAAAGTTGTATCCCAAGCGGGCGCGAAATCGTTCGCATTTTGCAGCTTACGTGCCTGAAATGGTCGCGTTTCAATATAGAAAGATAATTTTTATAACTGCAATGTGCCTATATTAGGCGTGAATTGTAGTTAGATTGGGCGTGGGTATATTCTAAAAACAAACGTCCATTGTAATATTTTACATTCTTAGTATCGAATAATTTTTGTAGTATGGTACAGTAGCTCTCACTATTGTTTTGGATTTATACAAAGATAACGGCATGGAAGATATCGAAGAGTACACTGAAGAACTTGCTGACGAGGGAATAGGTTCTGGCGTGGCTGAAGAGCCAGAATTCTCACCTGACAATGAAGATAAACCATTTGACCCAAAAAAAATTGACTTGGTTACTAAAACTTTTGGAATTGAATTCATATTAAAAAAAATCAGAAACAAGACGTTAAATTTGGCCCCTGATTTTCAACGAAATTTTGTATGGGATAAGAAACGCAAAAGTCAACTTATTGAGTCCATGCTGCTTAGAATTCCTCTTCCAATGTTTTATGTTGCGGAAGATAAAAATGGTAATTGGGAAGTTGTTGACGGGTTACAAAGGCTATCAACAATGCGGGATTTCTTCCTAGGTGAAGACTACGACGGAAAAGGCTTCAAGCTAGAAAAGTTAGAATTTTATAAATTCATGAACACTTATAACTTTTTCAAAATTGAAAAAGACGAGAATGCCACTCGTTTGTGGAATAATCTAATGGAGACTCAGCTTTCATTCACCTTAATAAGGCCGGATACTCCTGAAAATGTTAAAAGAAATATTTTTAAGCGCATTAACACAGGTGGAATACGTCTTTCAGAACAAGAAATTAGGCACGCACTTTATAACGGATTTTCAACGTCATTGTTAAAAGAAATGTCAAGTATGGGTGAGTTTAAATTAGCTACTAATTCTTCGGTTAATGATAATAGAATGGCTGCACGAGAACTTGCCTTAAGATTTCTTGCGTTTCAGATTAATCAAAGAGAAGATTTTATCGGAGCCATGGACGATTTATTGTCAGATACAATGATTGAAATAAATGATGGCAAAGTTCAAAATATTGACCAATTAAAAGAGCATTTTAAAACTGGCCTAATTCGTTCAAATGGTATTTTTGGGAATGATGCTTTTAGGACGCCTGTAGTTAAGGCTAAGAGAAAGCCTCCAATAAATAAGGCACTTTTTGAAGTTTGGATAAGTATATTATGCAGGCTTTCAGAGTTTGAATACAGACAATTAGTTAATAAAAAAAATGAACTCTTGGCTGGCTATATTGAGCTATTCAAAAATGAGGCTTTTGTTAGAGCAATAAGCAGGCATGCTGCATCTCCAGCTGGAGCAAGAGAGAGATATAACGTTCTGTTTGAATTGGTTAAAGGATTTATCATTTGACACATAAAAGAATTTTAACAATTGAAAACTACAAGTCCATAAGGCATGCTGAATTTAATTTGAAGAAACTAAATATTCTTACGGGTATTAATAGCTGTGGCAAAAGCTCGGTAATTCAAGCTTTAAGAATGCTTGGTCATAGTGAGGCTGTCGTTACACCATTCTTAAGTGGATACGGCGATTTTAGTGAGATTAGAAATAAAAGTAGTTCAGAAGGGATTCTTATTCAATTAGAGAAAGATGGTAATAATAAAATCAGCTTAAGGTTAAATAATGACTCTGATTTCTCAATTAGTAGGGATTTTATTCAGCCGGTATTTTACGTTTCTGCAGACCGATTTGGCCCCGAAGTTAATTTGCCTACAATGCGAAAAGGCGTCTTAAATTTCAATGCGGGTGAGCGTGGACAATATAGCGCACACTTCCTACATGCTCTTTCAGAAACAAAAGTTCCAGATAAAATACGACACATAAAAAACGATAGTGCTGGATTTGATATTCAAGTTAATGCTTGGATAGGAGAGATTTCGCCAAATTCCAAAATATCAACCGATGTTTCACCAAAGCATGATACGTCCTATCTGGAAATAAATGGACACCGGGCCACAAATGCTGGTTTTGGCATCAGCTATATCTTGCCTATTGTTTTAATGGGGTTGGCTTTAACTATTGAGAAAGAAATCAATATTGACGCTAGCGATGGCATCCTTGATTGGCTCAATTTTTTCAAGGAAAATTATCCAATCTTAATTGTTGAAAATCCAGAAGCTCATTTGCACCCGCGGGGGCAGACCGCAATGGGGCAGTTCTTAGCACGGGTAGCCAGTTGTGGTGTTATCGTAGTCGTCGAAACTCATAGTGACCATTTGATAGATGGGATAAGGATTGCAGTCAAAAACAAGGTATTGGATAGTGAAGAGCTGTCCGTAAGTTATCTCAATCTTGATGACGATGGAAATACTCAAATCACCGAAATCAAGACCAATAGTAATGGCAAATTTGATTTTTGGCCAAGTGGATTTTTTGACCAGACGCTTGTCAACTTAAGAGAATTGAACAAGAAATGAATGGCCCCAAAATAGATATCGTTCTCGATGAAGACTATATTTGTCTTGGTATTGGTGAGTCAATTGAAGCTCGAAGTCAAATCAACAACATTTTAAAATTTTCGCAATATCCTTGTATATCTTTTAATGTCTTTGACGAAATTTTCTGTAGAGATATTGCTGGGGTTGATTTTTGTTCTTTCATTTATGGGGGCAATGGTATTGAAGGGGAAGAACGTGACTTAAACCTTGAGATTTGCGAGGCGTTACAGAAAAAAGTTTTTCAGTTCAGTCGCGAAGCATGTGAAACACCCGACCAGTTAGAAGACGTCTCATTTGGGATAATTTACACCTTGAAAAATGATGGGTATTATCTTGCGTCAGGCGCTGAGGTAATCTCTGCCAATGTTGAAAATCTACTTGAAAATAGAATAGTAAAAAATCCAGAGAATTTTATCAAATTGGTTCGTGCAGAATTAATCAAACAGAAATGTAGCGAGGAAGAATTTTGGCTGTTAAGCGAAGACGTTTTTCCAGATTTATTCTTTAATCCAGACAAAAATAAATTGCGGTTTGCCAATTTGGGTATTAGCACCGTTGGCCTGATGGATAAATTGATAACTGGCTTGGCGTTTTTGAATGACTTTGGTTCACGAACGTATTTTGAAAATGAAGCTGTTTACGATAAGATTGCGAGCGCGAACGGAGTGAATTTATCAAGAGAAAGCAACAAAACTCGAGCTTCAGAAGTGATGATGAAGGAGAGAGACGTAACAATTTGCGATGAAATCTTACGGTGCGAATGGCACATAAAATTCGAGAAGTTGATAGGTAGGTTGCATTTTCACTTTGGGAATGGCATTCCAGAAAAGATAAAATCCAAATCTGGCGAACGAATAATTATTGGTTTCTTTTGTGACCACAAACGCATTAAATAGAAAGTTTTAGCTGTCATTTTGGGTTGTCCAGATTGCAAAAATCTTAGTGTTGGCATCTTTTGTTTATGCTCTAGAATTATAGAATATGAAGTTAAATAGATATTTGGACCCAATCAAACCTTGGTAACAAATTTTGCGAAATTCGTTCTAGTGGTATCGATTTGGTATCGGGGATTTTTTAAACTATTTACAGCGAAAAATAATGCGCTTGTAACTTATTGATTTATTTGTTGAAAAATGGTGCCGCAGAGAAGAATTGAACTTCCGACCCCGTCATTACCAATGACGTGCTCTACCACTGAGCTACTGCGGCATACCGAATGTGGTATTAATTTTTGCTTCCTAGTCTAAAATATTTCTTATGTGAAGTGTTTTATATGATATTTTTTTCACAAATGCTGCAAGCGGTTTCGTTTGTTATTTACGCGGTTTTAGTTTTTACAATTTTAGAAACCCACCGTCTTTCCATGGCTTGTTTTAATTTCACCCTGACCGGCGCATCATAATATTTTGCCAATAAATATGAAATTATAATCATAGAAGGTATGGTTGCTAAGCAGAGGGTTATTACGGCAATATTTCCCTCTAGGTGGAAAATATTATTTGCAAAAAAGCCGATAAAGGCAATTATTGGTGAATGGATAACATATAATGGGAATGAAATATCCGCCAAAAAGTTGGATGATTTAAGCCAATTTCCACTTATTTTATGCTTGGATGCAAATATTATAAGGGTTGGTGAAATCAATGTGAATAATAATGGGTAAACCCAAAATGGCAATAATCTTCTAGGAAGGCAGAAGAACAATATCAAAGACAAAATCAACGCTATTGTTACCACAATATTTGCTTGGGTTATTTTGTTGCGAATTCTAAAAATATATACACCCATTGGGAAGCAGAATGATACCCTTAATAATCCGCCCATCATTGTTGGTTCATCTGTCTTTGGTGAATTGATGCCTAGGCTTTGAAATGCCCAATACATAAAGCCCAAAAATCCAAATAAGCATAAAATAAAAAGCTGCTTATCGCTTAATTTTATAATCACCAAGGCAAAGCCAATATATGCGATATATTCAAAAAACAATGACCATAAAGCCCCATTAAGCGGAAACATATCTTGGCCACCAAATAGTGCCTTTGGAACCATGAATATGGTCAAGATAAGGTCGTTTAGGCTGTTACTATCAAGGGCGCCTGTAACCCATAACGCCATTGATTGAATAACTATAAAGCCGATAAACGCGCTCAAAACAACCATTGGGCTTAGGCGTATAATTCGAAGGGTGATGAATTTTTTAAATTCAAAACCGCTTTGCAATTTTCTTTCATAAGAATATGCAAGCACAAAACCACTAAGCATAAAGAAGAAATCAACAGCCATCATCGACATGCCAATCACGTCTGTTTGATTGCCATAGCACCAGGCGTTAAACCTTATTAAACAATGGTACATAAATACAAATATCGCCGCAATGCCGCGCATGCCGTCAAGAATTGCAAAATGTGATGTTTCTTCGGTGCTTTTGTTCAACTTGTTATGCCAATAATTATTGTAACTTATTGCTATTAAATAAGGCGATAACTCTAATTTATAATTAAACTATCTGCTTTTCATTTTTGCTTTGAAATTCATGCAAATTGTTTGCTGTAAGTATGATTTATATTTGGCGTAAAAAACTACAAAATAACATATTGAAAAAAACACCAAAAACCTTATGCAGAGCTTTAAAGTTAAATTGCAAAAGGTATAATTGGCGAATGACAGAGCAAACACCGCAAAAGCCAAAATCGAAAAAACAATTGCGCGAAGAAAAACTTGCACAGGCATTGCGCGATAATCTTCGTCGTCGCAAAGAAAATGCACAAGAAAGTCAGAATAAATCGAAATAATTATGCTTAAACCACTTTAATATTTAAGCATAAATAGGCATAAGCCAAATATATTTTTTGGCTTATATATTTTTTAGGCGCATGTAAAAAGGTTTCTTTAAATGGATAAAATTGCCATCATCGGTGGGAATGAATTAAACGGTAATATTCATATTTCGGGTGCGAAAAACTCTGCCCTTAAGTTACAGGCGGCGGCACTTTTGACCTCTGAGCCTATGGTAATCACCAATATGCCAGAGCTTGCGGACACTCGTTTCATGGTGCAGCTTCTTGAGCAATTGGGCATGACCGTTTATTGGCCAAAAGGATCGGGGCGAATGCAAACCCATATTCCTGAGATTCGTTCAACAATTGCGCCATATGATTTGGTTCGCAAAATGCGTGCGACTTTTAACGTTTTGGGGCCATTGCTTGCCCGTGAAGGCCATGCCACGGTTTCTTTGCCGGGTGGTTGCGCGATTGGTGCGCGCCCTGTTGATCTTCACCTTAAGGCGTTTGAGGCGATGGGTGCGGATATCGTTATCGAAGGTGGCTATGTAAAGGCGGCGGCACTTCGCGGGCTAAAAGGTGCGCATGTGGTATTCCCGTTTGTTTCAGTTGGTGCAACTGAACACGCAATGTTGGCGGCGGTGCTTGCCGATGGTGAAACCGTTCTTGAAAATGCCGCGCGTGAGCCAGAGATTGTGGATATTGCCAATTGCCTTATTGCCATGGGTGCAAAAATCGAAGGGGCGGGCACATCAACCATCACTATTCAGGGTGTGACCTCATTAAAAGGTATTAATTACAAAGTTATTCCAGACCGTATTGAGGCTGGTACATTTGCTTGTTGCGTTGCTGCTACTGGCGGCGAAGTTGTTTTGACCGATGTGGTTCCATCAACACTTGGTGCATTGCTTAATGCCCTGCGTCAGGCCGGTGTTGGCGTTGAAACCGGTGAAGATTACATCAAAATCAAACGTGATAAAAACATTCCAATCAAAGCGGTTGATATCGATACCCAGCCGCACCCAGGTTTCCCAACCGACCTTCAGGCGCAATTTATGGGGCTTATGACTATTGCCGATGGCACTAGTATTTTCCGTGAAAATATTTTTGAAAACCGCTTTATGCACGCGCCTGAATTGCGCCGCCTTGGCGCCGATATTACGGTTCGTGGTAATGAAGCTGTGGTTCGCGGTGTAAAACAATTAAAGGGCGCACAGGTTATGGCAACCGATTTGCGTGCATCAGTTTCTCTTGTAATTGCGGGTCTTGTTGCCGAAGGTGAAACTCTTATTGGTCGGGTATATCACCTTGATCGTGGTTTTGAAAATTTGGAAGAAAAGCTTTCTAACTGTGGTGCGAAAATCGCCCGCATAAGTGGTGCTGAATAAGGGGGTAACATGCGTCTGATTGCACTTGAAGCCGAAGATTTAACTACAATTGCGGCGGCGTGTCAGGACGCTTTGTTTTTGGCACAAAATGCCACCTATTCTGCGCAAAAACGCGAATTCACGCTTTTGGTAAACCGCTTTAGATGGGAAGATGATGAAAAGAACCAGCGCGTTCAGGCGCTATTATCGTTTTCATCGGTGAAAAGCGTAAAGGCACTTGGGGTTGATAAAAACTCCCAGATACCAAAGTCTATTCTTTCTATTGAATTTATCCATGGTAAAGAAGCGCCAGAGGGTGAAGTAATCTTCGAACTTGCAGGCGGTGGTAAAATTTCGCTTGCTGTTGAGTGCGTTGATATTATCCTTGGTGATATTGGTGAGGCGGTGGATGTTAAAAAACGCCCTGACCATAATGGTGATAAATAATGGCAAAGCTTTTGTTTGCAAAAGATGCTGGGTTTATGGGGGAATATAAAGCCCTTTTAAATTCACGCGGCGAAAATGTTGATGAAGCACAGGTGATTGCGGCACAAGTCATCAAGGATGTGCGCGCGCATGGTTTTTCACATTTGCAATCACTATCACAAAAATTCGATAAATATGAACTGACCCAAGAAAATTTTAAAATTACTGCGGCGCAAATTGATGATGCAACCAATAAATGCGACCCCGAAGTTTTAAAAGCACTTGAAGTTGCCGCCCAAAGAATTGCCGATTTCCACGAAAAATCATTGCCAAAAGATGGCTTCTATGAAGATGCAGACGGTATTGGTATGGGATGGCGGTGGACCGCGGTTGATGCGGCAGGTCTTTATGCACCGGGTGGTTTGGCGGCATACCCATCAAGCGTTTTGATGAACGCTGTCCCTGCGAAGGTTGCGGGGGTATCGCGAATTTTAATGGCCACACCGCCAAATAAACTGCATGAAAACCCCGCTATTTTGGCGGCGGCAAAGATTGCTGGCGTTACCGATGTTTACGGCATTGGTGGTGCACAGGCAATTGCGGCAATGGCATATGGTGTTGAGGGTCTGGACGCGGTCGATGTAATTGTTGGCCCTGGGAATGCGTTTGTAAGTTCCGCAAAGAAATTGGTTTTCGGTAATGTTGGTATCGATAGTGTTGCCGGCCCATCCGAAGTGTTTATCATTGCCGATGCGGGGGCGGATGCCGAAATTTTGGCATGTGATTTACTTGCCCAAGCCGAACATGATGAGCAGGCGCAATCGATCCTCTTCACCGATAATACCGCATTCGGGCAAAAGGTGATGCAGGCGGTTGAGGCACAAATTGCAAGCGGGATTGTGGCGGCACCGGCCGCTGCTTCATGGCGCGATTATTGTGCGGTGGTGATTGTTGAAAAACTTTTTGATGCAATTGAATTAGTGAATATTGGCGCGCCAGAACACCTTGAAATTGCCACTGAAAATCCTGATGAATTTTTACCACATGTCCGCCATTCGGGTTCGGTTTTCATTGGGCATTATACACCTGAATCCTTGGGTGATTATGTTGCGGGTCCAAACCACGTTCTGCCAACTGGGCGGCGCGCCCGTTTTTCATCTGGCCTATCGGTTCTAAACTTCATGAAGCGCACAACATTACTGCGTGCGACTAAAAAAGGACTTGAAAATATTGGTCCTTATGCCAGTGTGTTGGCGCGTGCCGAAGGGCTTCCGGCACATGGTCATAGTGTTGATATTAGGTTGAAGAAATATGGGGAATGAATCCGCGAAAAATACTAATTTTCTTACGGATGTCGAGCTTGACCCCGATTCCCTTGCGATTGCTAATCAGGATGTCTTGCACGAAAGACGGATTGCCATTTTCGACCTTTTAGAAGAAAACTATTTTGAGGTCGAAGGTTCTGACGCTGGGCCATATAAATTATATATCTCTGTTTCAGATCAGAAACTTGTGTTTGATATCCGCAATGCCGATGATGAGGCGGTGAAAACACATATATTGTCATTATCGCCTTTGCGCCGAATTATTCGTGACTATCTGATGATTTGCGATAGCTATCACCACGCAATCCGCAATTCAACGCCTTCACAGATTGAGGCAATCGACATGGGGCGTCGTGGTCTTCACAATGAGGGGACAGAGCTTCTGGAGCTTCGTTTAAAGGGCAAGATAAATCTTAATTTTGATACGGCACGACGTCTTTTCACTCTTGTATGTGCGCTTCACATAAGGCTGTGAAATGGAACCCAGCTTTTTGAGACCGCCACAGGCGATACTTTTTGCATGCACAATGAATTCGATACGTTCACCAATGGCGGAGGCATTATTTAAACTTCGTTTTGGGACGCGCGCTTATTGCGATTCCTGCGGTCTTAGAAAGGGAACGATTGACCCAATGGCGGTTTTTGCAATGGATGATTTGGGCGTTGATTTGTCTAAACATCGTGCAAAAACTTTTGATATGCTTGATGATGATAATTTTGATTTAATCATAACCCTTTCACCAGAGGCACATCACCGCGCGCTTGAATTTACACGCCATTTATCGCTTGAGGTCGAATTTTGGAATACATTCGATCCATCATTAGCCGAAGGAACGCGCGAACAACGTATGGACGCCTTTATCGACGTTCGTAATCAGCTTGATAGAAAAATTCGTGACAGATTTGCCGAATTAAAGCCTTAATTTTATTTTAGTTAACATTTCTTAACTTTTGGAAGGTGGGAAATGTTTAGAAAAATCATCACATTATTAGGTTTTGTAGGTTTGGCAGGGTGCACAACTGTTACTGCGCCATTACCCAATGCCGTGTCTGATTGGCCGTTTGATAATAAAGATAAGGTGACCTTTGTCCTTAGCGAAGACGCGGTTATAAATGCCGACAAGACTGGCGCAACCGGCGACAAAAGCAATGGTGACGTTCTTTTGATTGATATACAGAAGAATAGCCCGGCCAATGAATTATCGTATCTTGATAATAATCAGCTTCATAAGGCAAAAATCTGGTTTAAAAAGTCGTCAACTGAAAAAGATACTTATGCCTTTGCTTTCTCTTTGCCTCTTTCTGAAAAAGATAAGCCTGAGACCGCCGAAGACATCGAAATGATGAATACCGCAATTTATTCGCGCGGTGTATTTGTGAAAAAAGAAGGACAAATGATTTTCCAAACCTATGTCCTTCAATGCCCGGCGGATAGGGTGCAAAAACAAACTGATTGCCCTTATAAAACTGAGGCAGAGGCATGGAATGCCGCGTTAACTCTGCCAATTGATGGCGATAGTGAAAAAGACAATATTCCGTTTATTGTAAAATAATCATGCCTTAGCAACCGCATTTTGCCAACCTTTTATAAGGTTTTGCCTTAATTCAGTTGGCATTTGCGGTTTATAGGTTTTGGCGGTTGTTATATCTGCTGATGAATTGATGATTGCAATTCGGGCCGCCCCCATTGCGGTCATTTCAAGATCCTCTGGTTTTTCAACGATAATATTGCAAATATCGGCAAGGAGCTGGCAAAAGAATTCATTATGAACCATGCCACCGTCAATTCGCATTACTTCGATATTTACTCCATCGTTTTTTAATGCCTCAAGTAAATCAAGGGTTTGGTAGGCGCTTGCCTCCAACGCGGCACGCACAATATGGGCGCGCCCCGTTTTACGCCCCAATCCGGTAATAATTCCGCGTGCATCCGTCCGCCAATGTGGGGCGCCAAGACCAGTAAAGGCCGGCACAAAATATACCCCGCCATTATCAGGAATGGATTTTGCCAATTCTTCGGTCTCATCGGCATTTTTAACCAACCCCAATTCATCACGAACATATTGAATTGCCGTTCCCGCATTTAAAACCGCCCCCTCTAGGGCATAATTGGTTTTGCCATTTATTCGATTTGCGACGGTCAAAAGCATTTTATTGCTGGAGTTTATCGGCTTATCCTCTAATTGCACCATTAAAAATGCGCCTGTGCCAAAGGTGATTTTTGCCTGCCCGCTTGTGGAACAATTTTGCCCCATCAATGCCGCTTGTTGATCGCCCAAAATTCCAGTGATGGGGATGGGTGTGCCAAATAAATTTGTTTCGCCAAAATTAGCATCTGAATCACGGACTTCGGGCAAGATTTGCGGTGGGATGGAAAACATTGCCAATAATTCCATATCCCACTGGTTGGTGTGAATATTGAAAATGGCGGTGCGTGATGCGTTAGATGCATCAGTAGCATGAACTTTGCCGCCGGTTAAATTCCAAACCAGCCAGCTATCGACAGTACCAAACGCAATTTCCCCCGCAACACAGCGTGCAAAAAGCCCATCAATATTTTGTAATAACCAACGGATTTTAAATGCACTAAAATATGGATCTGCAAGAAGGCCTGTTTTTTCGTTCAAGATTTTTTCAAGACCATTGGTGCGTAATTCATCACCAAAATCTGCACCGCGCCTGTCTTGCCAAACAAGTGCGTTGTGAATTGGCCTTCCGGTTTTTCTTTCCCAAAGAATTGTAGTTTCACGTTGGTTTGTTATGCCAATGCAATCAATTTCTTGCCCATTTGCCGCCTGTTTGGCGACCGCAAGCGTATTTTGCCAGATAATGTTGGCATCCTGTTCAACAATGTCGGGGGACGGCGATATAAGCGGGACAGGCATTTGCACAAATTCCCCGCGCGAGAAGTTTTCATTATAAACTGCTGCACGGGTTGACGATGTACCCTCATCAATTACCAGAATTTTTGCCATTTCCTGCCCCTATTTTATTTTAAATCAGGATGCCGTGATTTAATAAAGGTGACAATATGGAATTTCACCGCATCAACGGATTAAACCCCAATTCTTTTTTCCATAATTCAATGGCGTGGGGGTAATCCCATCTTCTTTTTCTGCCCATATCAATGTGTATGAAGTTTACGCCAAAACCCATTCCGGTAAAACCGCATTGAATGGCGGCCTCATAAAGTGATTTCCGTGAATGGGGCTGTATTTTGATATCAATTGCGATTCCTTTTGTATGCATTGATTGGCTTGCACCGCCAACAGCGTGATTATGCCCCGCGCAACGCCGCCCCGAATTTATAATGATTGGCGCGCCCAAAATGCGGCGCATTTTTTCAAGCGCATCAAGGAATTTGGGGGCATGGTAATATTCCCCCTCGCAGAAGTGTTCGCAGTCGCATTTTAATTCTTCGACACTAAAATGTGGCCAGCGCCAACCGGCTTGGTCAAACTCAAATGAATGCGTGTATAGTTTTTCGGTATCTATTGTCATTATCAACTCCTATGGAGTGATAATGAGGGCAGGGGCGAACGTGGGGATAAGGTTTAATAATCAATCGCTTTGCGTGCTTCTATTGCCGCACGCACCAAAAATGCCTGATAGGTTTCATAGACATCATGTACGCGGACAATATCCGCACCATTATCAGCCCCATAAAGCGCAATTGCCAATGAACCACCAACCCGCGATAGCGGATCCACAGCACTTTCATCAATTTTACCAATTAATGATTTACGTGATGCCCCAAGTAATACCGGGCAGCCCAAGGCCTGAAACCTGCTATGGCGTGAAAGCAGTGATAAATTATGTTCAAGCGTTTTGCCAAAACCAATACCAACATCAAGAATGATGTTTTCTCGCTTCATTCCTGCTTGAATACATGCGCCGATGCGCGCCGATAAAAATGCCAGAATATCGGTGCAAACATCCTTGTAGGCCGGATTATTTTGCATGGTCTCTGGATCGCCACTAGAATGCATTATCACAACAGGAACGCCAAGTTTTACTGCGGTTTCCAATGAATTATCGCTAAATGTTAATGCGCTTACATCATTCCATATATTGGCGCCGGCTTTTATTGCGGCTGTGGCAACTTCGGGTTTACGGGTGTCGATTGAAATTAAAACATCAGAATTTGCGCGGATTTTTTCAATCAACGGAACAACGCGCTTAATTTCTTCTTCTACTGATACTTCTTTTGCGCCAGGTCGTGTGCTTTCGCCGCCAATATCAATGATATCCGCGCCATCTTTTATAAGTTTAAGCGCGTGTTCAAGCGCAATTTCGGTGTCAAAAAACCGACCACCGTCAGAGAAACTATCCGGCGTGGCATTAACAATACCCATAATCATAGGCATTTTGCGATTTTTAAAAATGATTTGCATTAGGGCTTATTACAATGTTTTGAGAAAATACAAGTAATAAATGGCAGAAGCAATTCTTTGAGGCGCATTTGTTTTTGTTATGCGTCAGGTTTTACAAAAACTTCTTGCAGTAAACCCTTGACTCTTTGCTCCCGCAATCCTACCTCAGGCTTGTTAGCAGTCGAGTGGGGTGAGTGCTAATTTATCCCCGTGATGTTTTGCTAATTTATATTTTTCTGAAACTCATACAAAGGGAGTATTTCTATGAGCTTTCGTCCATTAGGTGACCGCGTTTTGGTAAAACGCACTGAAGAAGAAACTAAAACTGCCGGTGGTATCATCATTCCTGATACCGCAAAGGAAAAGCCACAAGAAGGCGAAATTATCGCTGTTGGTTCTGGCGTTCGTGACGAAGATGGCAAATTTGTTGCTCTTGAAGTTAAAGTTGGCGACAAAGTGCTTTTCGGCAAATGGTCTGGAACAGAAGTTAAAATCGACGGTCAAGACCTGTTGATTATGAAAGAGACCGATATTCTTGGTATTTTGGCTTAGTATTCTTGGCTAATAAAAATTTTTAATTGGAGATAAAAATGGCTGCTAAAACAGTTAATTTCGGTTCTGATGCCCGCGAAAAAATGTTGCAGGGTGTGGACATTCTTGCAAATGCGGTAAAAGTTACCCTTGGCCCTAAAGGTCGTTTCGTTGTTATCGAAAAATCTTTCGGCGCACCACGCACCACCAAAGACGGTGTATCAGTTGCCAAAGAAATCGAACTTGAAGACAAGTTTCAAAACCTTGGCGCACAGCTTCTTCGTGAAGTTGCGTCAAAAACCAATGACATTGCTGGTGACGGTACTACTACTGCAACCGTTCTTGCCCAAGCAATCGTTCGCGAAGGCATGAAAGCTGTTTCATCTGGTCGTAACCCTATGGATCTTAAACGCGGTATCGATAAAGCGGTTGCTGATGTTGTTGCGGATCTTCAAGATTCTGCGAAAAAAGTTTCTGGTTCAGAAGAAATTGCCCAAGTTGGTACAATCTCTGCAAACGGTGAAGCGTCAATCGGTCAAATGATTGCCGACGCCATGAGCAAAGTTGGCAATGAAGGCGTTATCACTGTTGAAGAAGCTAAATCAGCTGATACCGAACTTGACGTTGTTGAAGGTATGCAATTCGACCGTGGTTATTTGTCACCATATTTCGTGACCAATGCCGACAAAATGGAAGCAATTCTTGAAGATCCAATGATTTTGATTTTCGAGAAAAAAATCGGTTCTTTGCAACCAATGTTGCCAATTTTGGAAGCAGTTGTTCAAAACGGTCGCCCTCTTTTGATTATTGCTGAAGATGTAGAAGGTGAAGCACTTGCAACACTTGTTGTAAACAAACTTCGCGGTGGCTTGAAAGTATGTGCGGTTAAAGCACCTGGCTTTGGCGATCGTCGTAAAGCAATGCTTGAAGACCTTGCAATCTTGACCGGTGGTCAAGTTATTTCTGAAGATTTGGGCATCAAACTTGAAACCGTTACTTTGGACATGCTTGGTACTGCGAAAAAAGTAACCGTGAAAAAAGACGATACAACCATCGTTGACGGTGCTGGCTCTAAAGAAGAAATCGAAGCACGCGTTGCGCAAATCAAACGCCAAATCGAAGAAACTTCTTCTGATTATGACCGTGAAAAACTTCAAGAACGTCTTGCTAAATTGGCTGGCGGTGTTGCTGTTATCCGCGTTGGCGGCATGACAGAAGTTGAAGTTAAAGAGCGCAAAGACCGCGTTGATGATGCATTGAACGCAACCCGCGCAGCGGTTGAAGAAGGTATCGTCCCTGGTGGTGGTACTGCACTTCTTCGCGCTTCTGAAGCAATCAAAGTTGAAGGCATCAATGACGACGAAAATGCAGGTATTGCAATCGTTCGCCGCGCACTTCAATCACCTATCCGCCAAATCGTTGAAAACGCTGGCGTTGAAGGTTCAATCGTTGTTTCAAAAATTCTTGAAAACAAAGATCGTGCTTTCGGCTTTAACGCGCAAACCGAAGAATATGTTGATATGGTAAAAGCGGGCATCATCGACCCAATGAAAGTAGTTCGTACTGCTCTTCAAGATGCTGCTTCTGTTGCTGCTCTTATCATCACTACTGAGGCTGCGATTGTTGATGCACCTAAGAAAGATGCTGGAATGCCTGCAATGCCGGGTGGCATGGGCGGCATGGGTGGTATGGACTTCTAATCACTCAAATAAAATTTAATATTTAAAGACCGTTGATAATATATCAGCGGTCTTTTTTTTGCTAAATTTGAAATAAAATGGAGTATTTAAAGTAAAAAAGGTGCTTATACTGCAATTTTTTTTGTAATACCGTTGAGTAACTGAATAAACAGCTATTCATGGTTAATAAAATGTTCAAAAATCCCACAAAAATTTAACATGAATTAATTTATGTTATAAATATAAACAAAACGATGGTCTTGGGATTGATATATTGGACGCTATAAGTAAATCTATTGCAAAGGATAGAAGGCAGCAAATTATTGATGCCGCGAGTGAATTATTCGGTAAACAGGGTTATTACGGAACCCGCATGACTGATATTGCGGATTATATTGGTGTTACAAAGCCGGTGGTTTATCGCTATTTCGATTCCAAAGAAAAACTGTTTGCAGAATGGTTTGAAGAAGTAATTACAGATGAATATGATCAATTAATTGATTATATTAATAATTCTAAAGATAGTGCACGCGTTGTTACTAAAAAAATCCTCGAAACTTATTACGATATGATTTTGAGTTCATTCATCCTAACCCCTTATAAAATCGCCATTATGGAGGCGGGGGTTTGCCCAGAAATTACCAAGGTTGTTTATGATAAAATGCAGGCGCGCTTTCTTGAAGCGGTTAACGCATTGTTTGAACGCGCGCAAAAAAGCAAAGAATTAAAAATAAATGATTCAATGTTATTGGCGCATTTATTCATTTCACCAATATGTGGAAGCTTGGTTCATTACACTGTATTTGGGTATAGTGCGGTTAATCCAGAACGCCTTAAAAAATTCTATGACGCCCACCATGAATCATTTTGGTTGTCTTGGGCTGTATAAAGACGAAACGGCACATTTGTGCCGAATATCTTTGCTATAAACAAAATCTTGCTTTATAGGGCGTGTCCGCGAATGCGGGCATTTTTTTTAAGGTTTTGGGGGCCATCGTGGCAGACATTAATAAAGACCAATCTAATTATGTATTTGGCGTAGTGAAAAATTACGACCATGCTTTGGGGCTATCGGTTTGTTTTCGCCAATGGTCGGATAGTTCGCACTGCCATTTTTTGCATGGCTATGCGTTACGAGTGTCTTTGGAATTTGTATCCCTAGAGCTTGATAGCAGGAATTGGGTAATTCCGTTTGGCGGCCTAAAAGAAATTAAACAATATCTGGTCGATAATTTTGATCACAAGACTTTTGTTGCCGAAACTGACCCTGAACTTGAGACGTTCAAGCAATTGCACGAAAAACAAATTATAGATTTGCTTGTAGTTCCTGCCCTAAGCGTTGAATTATTTGCCAAAATGATTTTTGAGCGTGTAAGTGAATGGCTAGAAGCGGGTAGGGCACAATATGGCAATGCAGTTTTACGCAAAGTGTCTGTGTCTGAACATGATGCCAATCATGGCTATTACGAAGATATAAACTGGCAACAAAAGCTGTAATTATCTTTTCCAACTCATTGCGCAGCCAACACTTTCACAATTTGGATAGACATCGGGCTTTTCGGTGGTGATTTTCATTGCAATTAATTGCGGGTTGGTTTTGCATATATCAATCATCTTTTCGCATAGGGTTTCTTGCAGATTGAAATGTTGTTGCAATCGTAATTTATCTAGTTCCGCCACCAAAAAATCATAATTAAGAACATTTTCAATATCATCATTGAAAGTTGTTTTATTGACCACAAGTTCAATGTTAATAATCAGGCGCTGGCGTGCTGCCTTTTCAAAATCATGTATCCCAATTGAAAAGTCCGCCTGATAGTTTTTTAAAAATAAAGTATAGGTCAAATTAACTCTCTCTGATAAGGAACATAACATCGCGTTCTTGGGGGATTAAATGCTGCCCGCAATCAACGTGAATGGTTTGCCCATTGGCAATATTGTTGTTTACAAGCATCATTGCGGCATTGGCAATTGCCTGTGCTGAAACCGGCTTTTGTAAAAGATTCATTTTGCAGGTTTTTGCAAATTCTTCTTCTGTTTGATCCCCGCTTTGCAAAGTAATACCGGGCGAAATATTATTTATTCGTATGCCTTGTTTATCCATTTCCATTACAAGCATTGCCATTGCACCCGATAATGCGAATTTTGAAATCGTATATGAAAAATAATCGGGGTTAAGGTTTTCAAGCTTTTGATCAAGAATATTTATAACATTTCGTGGGAATGATTTATCGCCGTATTTTGCAAAGGCCTGTGTAATCAAAATGGGGGAAAGGCAATTTACCATCATTGCCGCATCGAAAATTTGTTTATCTGCAGCATTGGCATCATCATATTCAAATATGGCGGCATTATTTATTATGACACGTAAATCAGGATAATTTACGCACAATTCTTTGATAATATTGTCGATTTTATCTGGCTGATTTAAGTCAAAACAGATTGTTTCTGCACTGCCGCCGAATTCATTGATTTGTTTGGCAAGGCTTTGGGCATTTGTTTCCGACTTGTTGTAATGTATTAAAACGCGCCAACCGTTTTGCGCGAAATGTTTGCATATGCATTCGCCAATTCTTTTCGCGCCGCCAGTTACCAATATAGTTTTTGAATACATCATCAAGCCATAACACTAAATTATTTTGTCCGCAAATATGATTTAAAAATCAAGAATTTCTGTTGGTTTTATGTTAATTTCGAGTGAAGTAAAAAATGAATTAGTATAAGCGTTTAACCTTATGCAACTAATGGTTAAATATTTATTTGTTGTATTTGGACTTTTACTATCCAATTACTTTTAATGTTTTTTGGGAACTTTGTGTGGCGATAATGATTGAAGAAAAAAAATTTCATCACGGCAACCTAAAAGATGAATTAATTGGTGCGTCAATTAATTTTGTATCGACACAAAAAAATACCGAAATCTCAATGCGTGAAATTGCCAATTCATTGGGTGTTACCCATGCCGCGGTTTATCGCCATTTTGAATCAAAGAATGAGTTATTGGCTGCGGTGGCGACAAATGGATATTTGCTTTTGGCAAAATGTCTTGATGATGAGTTTCAAAAAAGCAAAAACCTACGCCCACGGCCGTTATTATTCGGTATGTTGAACGCCTATATTGATTTTGCCCTTGAAAATGAGGGGTATTACCGCACGATGTTCAATCGTGAAGTGATGAAATCAAATGATGAGGATTTAGCGCAGGCGATTGCCCAATGCCGTTTGCCAATTAACATGGTAATTGAACGAATTTCACAAAAAAATGGTTTTAAGGACACGTTGTTAATTGCCACCTTGGCCAATGATATTTGGTCCTTCTTGCATGGTTATATAACACTTGTGATTGATGGCCTGCTTGATGACAGCAGCGTGCCAAGCCAAACCCCAAAAATTTCAAAACAAAATTATGTGAACCTTATTGTAAATTCCATTTTAATATAAATGCCGCCGGTGTTTCCACGCGGCGGCATCTCTCCTGATAGGCAATTATTAAACTTTGCTTTTAATCTTTTTTGTTTTGGCGATTTTCAATCAAATCATCAACAACTGATGGATCGGCAAGGGTTGAAGTATCACCCAATGCACCAAAATCATCCTCGGCAATTTTGCGCAAGATACGGCGCATAATTTTACCAGAGCGGGTTTTTGGCAAGCCTATTGTTGCAAACTGAATTTTATCAGGGCTTGCAATTGGACCAATATGTTGGCGAACCCATGACACAAGCTCCTTGCGCAATTCGTCTGATGGCTCATCACCAAGGTTAAGGGTTACATAGGCATAGATACCTTGGCCTTTGATGTCGTGCGGATAACCAACCACAGCAGCCTCGGCAACTTTACCATGCGATACCAATGCAGACTCGATTTCAGCAGTACCAAAGCGGTGACCAGAAACGTTGATAACATCATCCACACGACCAGTAATCCAGAAATAGCCATCCTCATCACGGCGCGCACCGTCACCAGTAAAGTAATAGCCTTTATAGGTGGTGAAATAGGTGGTGAAGAAGCGGTAATGGTCGTTATAGATGGTGCGCATCTGACCCGGCCAAGAATCTTTGATGATAAGGTTGCCTTCGGTTGCGCCTTCAAGCTCTTTTCCTTCGGCATCAACCAATGCAGGCTGCACGCCAAAGAATGGCAAGGTTGCCGAACCTGGTTTCAATGTGGTTGCACCCGGAAGTGGGGTAATCATTGCACCACCGGTTTCAGTTTGCCACCATGTATCAACAATCGGGCAACGGCTGTCGCCTGGTACTTCGTAATACCAGCGCCATGCTTCTGGGTTGATAGGCTCACCAACAGAACCAAGAATACGCAATGATTTACGAGAAGTTTTCTTAACCGGCTCATCGCCATCACGCATAAGTGCGCGGATTGCAGTTGGCGCAGTATAGAAAATATTTACTTGGTGCTTATCAACAACTTCCCAGAAACGTGAAGCATCAGGGTATGAAGGCACACCTTCAAACATTAATGTGGTCGCGCCATTCGCAAGCGGGCCATAAACGATATAAGAGTGACCGGTTACCCAACCCACATCCGCAGTACACCAATAAATTTCACCGTCTTTGTAATCAAAAACATATTTATGGGTCAAAGAGGCATGAAGCAAATAGCCACCAGTAGTGTGCAATACGCCCTTTGGTTTGCCGGTTGAACCAGAAGTATAAAGGATGAAAAGCGGTGTTTCCGCAGGGTATGCAATCGGCTCACAACGCGGTGAAACGTGGCGCGAAGCATCATGGTAATAAACGTCACGACCCGCCATCATGTTTACTGGATCGCCAGTACGTGCCACCACCAAAATATGCTCAAGCACAGGGCACATAGATGCCGCAATATCGGCATTTGCTTTTAGTGGAACGGTTTTGCCGCCACGAACCGAAAAGTCAGCAGTAATTAGAAGCTTACTGTCGCAGTCTTCGATACGTTGCGCCAATGATTCGGCACTGAAGCCACCAAAAACCACAGAGTGAATTGCACCAATACGGGTACAAGCAAGCATTGCAAATGCCGCCTCTGGAATCATTGGAAGATAAATTGTAACGCGGTCGCCCTTATGCACGTTCAATGAACGTAGGGTATTTGCCCATTTAGAAACTTCAAGATGAAGCTGTTTATAGGTATAGGTTTTGCTTTCTTTTGGGTTGTCGCCTTCCCAAATAATTGCAATTTGTTCACCACGGGTTTCAAGGTGGCGGTCAATACAATTGTAAGAAACGTTTAATTCGCCGTCTTTAAACCATTCAATGCCAAAAGTATCTTCATCAAATGATGTGGTTTTGATTTGGGTTGGCTCTTTAAACCAATCTAATGTTTTCGCCTGTTCCGCCCAAAAAGTATCTGGGTCGGTAATAGACTGTTTGTACATTTCCTCATATTTTTCTTTGTTAATATGGGCATTTGCCGCCAAGTCTGCGGGAGGTGCGTAATTAGACATATTTGGTATTCCTCAATATAAACCTTGTTTGGGTGAACCCTAGTTTTTAATTTGTTGTTCTAACGGATGGCTCATTTGCAAGATTTCATAGCTTGTAGTCAACTACTACTTTGGTGCTATGCAGTTTTTTTATTATTTTACACAAGGCATTACATTAGTAAAAACCTATTATTAGCAAGTAATAATAAGAATTAAATTGCATCAATGTTCGAATAATTTGGAGGCATTTTATATTATTTTCACCCTAAGAGAGTAAATAGTATTATTTTCTTAATAAAATAATGATTTACCTGAGCTTCAAAACATCTATATATTTGTTTTTCTTAAATAATATAACAGGTCAGGGAGAATATAATTATAAATGACTGTTAATTATCTTAAAATCGATGACGCGATTCTCGCTGAATTGATTAACATGCACCGTTTATTTCTTGCCAGAAATGGCGGAAAACGCCTTGTGCTACGGATGGCAGACTTTTCAAAGAAAGATTTATCGGGTGCCGATTTCACTGATGCAGACTTGACGGGGTGCAACTTTGAACATGCGCGTTTGGTAAAGGCAAAGTTTAATCGTGCGGTTCTTACGGGTGCAAACTTCCGCAATGCCGATTTAAAATCTGCTAGTATGCATCGGGCGGACGTGCGCGGCGCATATCTTGCAGGGGCTGATATGTCGTTCGCAGATTTATCAGAAGTCGATTTCCGTGAGGGCGTGGTCGCATACAGTGATAAGGTAAATGGCTTTACCGTTATAAAGCATAAAAAAATTGCGGGTGATGCCGAAAGTGCCAATTTTACTGGTGCAACGCTTGACGCATCGCGTTTTAACGGTGCAGCAGCAAATGGCGCGGTCTTTCGTGATTGTTCGATGCGTGGTGCCAAGCTTACTGGTGCGCAATTGAAAAATGCTGATTTGGGTGGTGCCAATCTCGAAGGGGCGGATTTAAAAGGTGCGCGTCTTGAGGGGGCATTATTTCACGACGCAATTCTTACACGCACAGATTTTGGCGGTCGAATGCCAAGTGGTGATGCAATAAAGGGTGCATTATTATCGCCTGACGAAAAATCAATGGAATCTGTTGATGAATTAAAGGTAATGGCATCAGAGCATCAGGAATGGTGGAAAACCAATGGAAAATCTGGCCGCCACGCGAACTTTAGCAAGCGGGATTTACGCCCTTTGCCAACTTTTTTACGTGGCATGAATCTAACGGCGTTAACCGCAATTGAAGTTGTGGCAACCGGCATTATTTTCATGGAAGCCCAGTTGCAAGGTGCGAATTTTGAAAATGCCGATTTGCGCGGCGCGGTTTTTGTAAATTGCGATTTAAGGGGTGCGAGTTTTAAGGGTGCGCGTCTTGTAAAAGCCGATTTTCGTGGTGCGAATTTGTCGCCACTGCCGGTAAATCAAACCACGATTAAACATGCTAGTTTTGATGGTGCAGAATTGCGTTATGCACGGTTTGATAAATCGAACCTAGAACAAGCAAGTTTTATGGAGGCTGATTTGCACGGTGCGATTTTTGCGGGTGCCAATCTGAAAGGCGCAAAACGCAGCCCACAGCCATCAGGAGCATAAAACATTTGCTTTGTTGTTTTGGTGCGCTAAATATTTGTTGACCAAATTAATTATACGCCAAAACAGGAAGATAAATGTTACTAACCACCGCCACATGGCAAGAAGTTGAACAACGCATTAAATCAGGCAAAACTGGAATTATCATTCCAATTGGTTCACATGAACAACATGGACCAACCGGATTAATCGGAACCGATGCCCTTTGCCCGCAATTAATTGCATATGAAGCAGAAAAAAATAATGATTTGCTTATTGGGCCAACTTTTGCGGTGGGGCAGGCACAACACCATATGGGGTTTGCGGGATCAATGGCGCTTAGACCGTCAACCATGATTGCAACCATTGTTGATTGGACGAATTCACTCGTTAAACATGGTTTTACGCATATTTACTGGCTTAATGGGCATGGTGGCAATTGTGCGACCATTAATGCGGCATTTTCTGAAACTTATTATCCATATTCATTCAAAAATGAAAAAGCGCCTTTTGCCCATAAAATGATGAATTGGTGGGAATTGCCAAATATCACCAAATTATGTTTTGAAATGTTCCCAACCGGGCATGGATCACATGGTACAGCATCCGAAGTTGCTCTAACTTATTGGGGCTATCCAGAACGCGAGGTTTTGAACCAAATGGTGCTTGATCCGAAAATTGCCCCCGACGGCACAATTCGTGATGCAGTTGATTACCGCAATCGCTTTGCCGATGGCCGTATTTCATCCGACCCCACCCAAGCAAGCGTGGAGAAGGGCGCAAAAATCGCAGAAGTCGCTGTCGCGAGCCTAGTTGAAGATTTCGCGAAGTTTTTGGAAACCTAAGCCGCGTTTTTGGTAACGTTCATTCGAACTTGCATAAAGCGTAATGCACGACCTGCGGCATCGGTTGGAACATCATTGTATAGCTTGCCAAGTTTTTCGGCATTGCCCATACCTTCGTCACCTAAAACGAACACTGCAAGCGCAACAAAAAGCCCACGTTCCAAATCTTTGGCGCGGCACAACATTGCAAGGCCATCAATATCTTTGCGCTTAACAAGATTATCAATTGTTTGATAATCAAGGCCGCATAAATCGGCAAACGCAAGACGGAATAAAGTATGGTCGCCGTTGCGCCAGATATTTGGTAATTGCTGCGGTGAGAAGCTATTGGTTGATTTCATAATCAATAATTTGCGTTCCATACGTTCGTAATCTTCTGGCAATGCCGAATTTCTGATTACGACGCGCTGTTTCGCTTTTTCCATTGCGCGGTTTAATTCTTCTGGGGTAACGTTCTGGTTACGCTCCATGATTTCGCGGCGTAGGTTCGGGCCAACCGTCATATAAACTTCGTTCAGGAATTCCAAAGGCACGCTTTGACGCATAACAAATGGGTGGTGTAATGCGGGGTTGGCTTCGGCACGTTCAACAACTTTTCCATAAGTTGTGTCACCAATTTTTGCGCCTTCGTTACGTAACAATGATGCAACAACATTATCATCACCATGATCAACCAAGGCATCAGAAACCGCTTCTGAAAGGGTTTCACGTTCGGTAACCGCTAATTGATATTGGGTTTCTTTGTCGGCAACGATTTGAATCAAGTCGCCGTCTGTAAATGATTTTGACGAACGAATGATTGGATATGCAACATCAATAGTGTCATTGGCAAGTGCAATCGCAAGCTCACGCGGGGCTTCGCCACCTTCAAACTTCATTGATAATTCTTTACGAACTTCTTGATTAAGTTCAAAGGCAACTTTTGCCATCAACTCGCCGAATAATGCGGTCTCAACCTGCGTTTTTTCTTCGGATTCAAAGAATAAATCGGTAATTTCGTTTAATAATTCACGTCTTCTCTCGGAGGAATCTACCTTGGCGACTTCCAATAATTTGGTATATCTTTGACCAATTTCCATATCGACCCCTAATGTAGTCATCTGGCATTTACCAGAATAAAATAAGCATAATTATCATTACATAATTAAGTAAATAAAATGTGCAAAAAATAATTAATTACAATCATTTTCTGCGTAATGGACCATCGTTTTGGTTGTTGTCTGCGCTATCTTCGCTTGCCGGTTCGGCATATTCGTCAAGTTCGCGTTTAAATATTTTTGAAAACAAACCTTTCTTTTTAGGTTTTGTAGCGGCATCGGCCGTGTCTTCAGTTAAAATGTCTTTTTCGCTTACTTCCGGCGGTAGTGGGACAGGTGCAGAGTTTTCATAAATTTTTGCGGCCTGATTTGCATCAGACGTTTGTGCGATGCCTTGCCATTCAGATTCAACTGAATAACGCGGGCTTTTTTCATTTTTCAACATATCGCGGCGCATTGCAGCGGCATCAACCATACCATCCTTGTCGCGATATTTATCATATTCCATTTGGGTTTTTGCCGACGGACGAAGTGGCCCAAGATTGGCCTCACGTACAGGTTTTGCCGCAGCATCGATGTTTTGTTGTGCCGCCTGTTGTTGCATTAATTGCTGATTAGCCTGCTCTGTGGCGCGGGCAACCGAATATTCAGGCACTGGCTGTTTTGAATGGCTTTGATAATTTACGTCATTCGCAGAATAGCTTTGTTGTGTTGTGTTTGTTGGCTGTGCGTATGAATATTGCTGCTGTGGGGCAGGTGTCGGCGTGTATGTTTGCACCTGTGTAACCGGAACTTGTTGATATTGTTGCGGTTGTGGTGCTGGTGCCGGTTTATATTGCTGTGGCTGATAAGAAGCCTGTGGTTGGTATTGCGGTTGCGGATTGTATTTCTGCATTTGGCCTTGTTGCTGCTGATTATTTTCAGGGCGAACAAAGCTTATTGCGCCACCTTGCGGTGCCTGTTGCGTTTGGGGATTATATTGAACTTGCGGCTGTGGATTTGGGCGCGCGTTCCAGTTTGGTGTATTTGCCGCCGAGCCATAAGGAAGTGGCGTAACCGCATAATTTCCAGTGCCACGATTTTGATTATTTGCTACGTTTTGATAATTTGTAGCTGTTGTTTTTTGTGGGCTTGTTGCGTTAATGGGGGTGTTTGTCGGCGCACCCATTGATTGCGAACGGTGTGGAACGCCAGAAATCGCCCCAACCACATTCAAAGGTGTTTGTGATGATGTAAGTTGGCAAACATTGGCCATTGCCGCCTGGGTGTAATAAACAAATGAACCACAAGACATATTGGCCGCGCAGGCTTGTGCGCATTCTTGGATTGTCGCGGTGCGCGCCATGCCTTGCGGCACGTTATTGCTTGTAATTTGTGTATTATTAGCCATTTGGGCGTATTGGGCAAAGGCAAATGTCGTGGAAATTGCGGTCATTGCCACCAATGGCAAAGAAAAATAAAGACCTTTTTTAGGATTTAATTTCAACTTTACAGACACATTCTGCCCCTTAAAAAATGCAAATTGCGCAATTTTAAAGGCGATGTTTTCAATTATTCGGTTAAAATTAGATTAAGATTTGACCAATGTGGCTTTTTTCTCTTCTATCTCAAGCCATTCCATTTCATAATTATCAAGAATTTCTTTGGCATTGTCCAATTCTACACTAAGGCGGGTAAATTCATCCGGTGATTTGGCATAAAGACCGTCTTGGGACAATTTTTCTTCTAATTTGATAATTTTTTCTTCTAATTGCGGAATAAGCTTTTCAAGCTCAGAAAGGCGATACTCATCTTTATAGCTTAGCTTGGTTTGAACTTTTGGTGCGGCGGGCGGTGGTGGTGCTTTTTTGACCACCGCTTTTTGCGGTTTATGGGTGATTAATTGCAGGTTTTGCGCTGATAAATCACTCCATCCGCCGGCGGTTTCAAGCCATCTTCCATCACCGAGTGGGGCAAGGGTCGAGGTTACGACATGATCCAGAAATGCCCTATCATGGCTTACAAGAATGATTGTGCCATCGTAATTTGCCAATACTTCTTCTAAAACGTCCAAAGTATCCATGTCCAAATCATTTGTCGGCTCATCGAGGACAAGGAAATTACTAGGGCGCGCCATAGAAAGCGCAAGCATAACACGGTTACGCTCCCCACCTGAAAAAGAGCCAACCGGTTGGCGTAATTGTGCCGAAGAAAATAAGAAATCCTTGGCATAGGCGGCGACGTGACGCTGCACATCTTGCACCATAATCATATCGCCACCATGCGGGGCAAAGGTTTCCCAAAGTGTGGCTTTGGGGTCTAATTTTGCGCGTGATTGATCAAGATATGAAAGTGTTAAGTTTTTGGCGCGGCGTATATTACCACTATCCGGGTTTAGTTCACCAACCAACATTTTTATTAGCGTTGATTTACCAATCCCGTTGGGGCCAACGATACCAATCCGGTCACCGCGTAAAATCCGAAGGTTGAAATCTTTGATAAGTGGGCGTTTCGCGTCAAAGGCTTTTTGAACGTTTTTGGCCTCGAGAACTAGTTTGGATGATATGTCACCCGATTGTGCCTTAACATTTGCCGCAGCACCCGATAGGTTTGCCAAAACCTGCACACGTTGTTCACGCATTTCATAAAGCCTGCGTAAACGCCCCATATTTCTTGTCCGCCTTGCGGTAACACCGCGTGACAGCCAATGGGTTTCTTCTTTGAGACGTAAATCAAGTTTTTCGAGGGCGCGCGCTTCTTGTTGTTCAATATTTTCTGCCCATTCATCAAAGGCTTTGAACGATTGCCCCAGTTTTTTTGCCTTGCCATTCCTAAGCCATAGACAAGATGTCGAAACATTTTCCAAAAAGGTTCTATCGTGCGAAATAAGAAGGATTGCGCCTTTATACGCCTTTAATTTTTCCTCTAATGCTTCGATGGCGGCAACGTCTAAATGGTTGGTTGGCTCATCAAGAAGCATCAAATCTGGTTCGGCGGCAAAAACCCTTGCCAAGGCGGCGCGGCGCGCTTCGCCACCAGAAAGACCTTGAATATTTATGTTTTCTTCAAGGCCAAAATCATGAAGTGCGGCAATTGCCTGTGCGCGGACAATTCCTTGTTCACGTTCGTCATTATGGGTAGTGGGAATATCTTGGGAAACCCATTCGACAATGTCGGTAAAACCCGTAAAATCAGGTTCTTGGAATTGTGTGGAAATGGTTGCACCGGTGGCCAGTACGCGCTCACCCTTGTCAAATTCCATATGCCCAGAAATAATTTGCAAAAGCGTTGATTTGCCAACACCATTGGGCCCAACCAATGCCATGCGTTCACGCGTTAAAAGCGATAAATCAACACCCGAAAAAATCGGTTTTGCACCCCTTACAAGGCAAATATCTTTTAATTGAAGAACAATATCATTTGCCATTAAGTACCGAGCGAAGCGAGATTGAATTATATGTAAGCAAAAATCGGAAACCGCGCTTTTCGATTTTTGGTTTCCAAATTTTTCAAATCCCTGAGTGAGCGCCGAAGGCGCGAAGGTGGGGATTTGATAATATGGTGGGTCTTGTTGGACTCGAACCAACGACCAGACCGTTATGAGCGGCCGGCTCTAACCAACTGAGCTAAAGACCCACGTTTAAAACCATGCAGTTTGAAAACCTAACTAATGGCGAAAATTGAAAAAGCCAAGTGCAAATGTTGGTGAAATCTGCAATCTGTTGCTGCTTAAAGTTAACAATGCCGCAAAAAAGCCTAAAATCGGTCCTTATTGGGAGCATTTTGTTACAATATTGTTCAGCTTCGACGCCCTATTAATGCAAAATATCCATTTAGGAGGAATTTATGAAAAATTTTAAAAAGAAACTTGGTTTAATGGCTGCTGCATCTGTGATGGCATCTGGGCTTATTGCAGGAAGTGCGTTTGCGCAAACTACTTGTTGCAATCAACCATCGCCAACCACGATGTTCATCAATGCCTCTGCTGAAATCAAGCAAACGCCTGATTTGGCGATTGTTTCCGGTGGCGTAATCACACAGGCAAAAGATGCAAAAACCGCTATGGCAGATAATTCGCGTGCCATGAATGCGGCAATTGCCGCCATTAAAGCATCGGGAATTGCCGATAAAGACATTCAAACCAGTGGTTTCGCCATCAGCCCGCAATATGTATATGTTTCAAACAAACCACCAATTATCAAAGGCTATCAGGTATCGAATACTGTAACTGTACGCATTCATGATATGGCAAAAGTTGGCCCTGTGCTTGATTCTATGGTTGAAAAAGGCATGAATAATGTTTCTGGCCCTAATTTTACTATTGATGACCCCGATAAAGCCCTTGACGGCGCACGTGTTGAGGCGATGAAAAAAGCGCTCGCTCGTGCTGATTTATATGCAAAATCTGCGGGTATGAAAATCAAACGCATCACTTCAATCAGTGAAAGCGGTGGTTATGTTCCACAAGCCTATGCACCCGCACCAATGATGGCAAAGATGTCTATGGATTCTGCAGAGGCAGCACCGGTACAGGCTGGCGAGGTTTCAATGTCAGTAAATGTCAATGTCGGGTTTGAACTTGAAAAATAATTCACTAAATAAATTTGAGTTATTGGTTTAAAGAGAAACTTTAAACGGGTTCAAAGAAAATGACGAATAAAGGCGGAGCGGGTTCTATGATAGTGAAATTATTGGTCGCAGCGGGTATGGGCGGTCTTGCCGCCATTGGTGTCCCGAAACTTCTGGATAATCAAAAGCCCGCTCAGTCAACTACATTGGTTGCCGATAATCAATCTTCACGCATTGTCCCGCCCACCAAAACTGATGCCATAATGTCATATTCGCCAGTGGTAAAAAAGGCATCGGGCGCGGTGGTGAATGTTTATGCCCAATCAATCCAAAAGGGGCGGGTTGCACTTGACCCTTTTTGGGGTTTGTTGAAAATCCCTGATAAAGCGCAACAATCACAAGGCTCTGGTGTTATTGTCCGTGATAATGGGGTTATTGTTACCAATAATCACGTTGTTGAAGGTGCACAGCAATTGGTTGTGGTTTTGGGCGATCGTCGTGAATTTCCTGCCAAAGTTATTGTTACCGATCCGCGCACCGATTTGGCGGTTTTGAAAATTGATACTGCCGGTGAAAAACTGCCAACCCTAAATTTTGCCAATACCCAAAGCGCCCAAGTTGGGGATCAGGTTTTGGCAATTGGTAATCCGTTTGGTGTCGGGCAAACCGTTACGGCGGGTATTATTTCGGCACTAGCCAGAACCGATGTCGGTATTACCGATTATTCGTTTTTCATTCAAACTGATGCCTCGATTAACCCTGGGAATTCTGGTGGCGCGTTGGTTGATATGAATGGTAATTTGGTTGGTATTAATACCGCCATATTCTCGCAAAGTGGTTCATCTGCGGGTGTTGGTTTTGCCATTCCTGCGGAAATGGTGAAACGCGTGGTTGATGGTGCGGTTTCAACTGGAAAAGTCGTTCGTGCATGGACTGGTATCGGTGGGCAAACTGTTACCAATGACATTGCCAAGACCATGAATTTACCAAAGCCATCTGGTGTTTTAATTACCGACATTTATCCTGATACTGCCGCCGCCAAAGCAGGTTTAAAGCGGGGTGATGTTGTTGTTGCCCTTAGTGGTACTGCGGTAACTGATGCAAGTTCACTTCGTTATTTGGCGGCAACCAAGGCGCCGGGTGAAGATATTGTTTTTGAATATTATCGCGGTGGCAATAAGCAAACCGCAAGCGGAAAGCTTACGGCCCCTGCTGGCAGCCGTGGCGATGAAAAGGCAATCAACGGCAAAAATAGCTTTGATGGTATGAAAATCGTTACTCTTTCGCCCGCAGTTGCCGATGATTTGGGCATTGATATGTTCCAAAAAGGTGTCGTAATCACCAATGTTGATGGTAGTTCAATTGCCGCACGCTCTGGCTTTCAAATTGGTGATGTAGTGCTTGAAATAAATGGTCAGCCTGTTACAAACGTCAAAGACTTTGAAAGCAAACTTGGCTCTGGTCGTCAGGGGCAGGTAACTATTTTACGCAATGGTCAGGCGATTACGGCAGTTTTATTTTTGTGAGCGATGATTTATTCGGTACCGAAGAAAAACCAGTGGTGGGCGGTGATTTTCGCCCATTATCGGAAATATTGCGCCCAAAATCTATTGCCGAAGTTGTCGGCCAAGACCATCTTTTAAGTGATGATGCCCCATTGGGGCAAATGCTTTTGCAAAAGCGTTTATCATCCCTAATACTTTGGGGGCCGGCGGGGGTGGGGAAAACCACAATTGCAAGGCTTTTGGCACAAACAACGGGTATGGAATTTTTGCCATTATCTGCGGTCTTTTCCGGTGTTGGTGATTTAAAAAAGGCGTTTGAACAGGCCGAAAAATACAAACAAATGGGGCGTAAAACCCTTTTATTTGTTGATGAAATTCACCGTTTTAACCGTGCGCAACAAGATGGCTTTTTACCCTATGTCGAGAGTGGTTTGGTGACATTGGTTGGTGCAACCACAGAAAATCCTTCTTTCGAGCTTAATTCGGCACTTTTATCGCGCGCACGGGTATTTGTTTTAAATGCGCTTGATGAATTTGCGCTTAATCAATTAATTGATCGTGCCGAAGCCCATTTTAATCAACAAGGCGTATTTGAAAATGATGCGCGTGAAGCCTTGATTTCACTATGCGATGGGGATGGGCGTTATTTATTAAATCTGGCGGGTGAAATTCTTGCGCTCAATAAGGGTGAAAAAATCACTGCCGAACAGGTTTTGAAATTCGCGCAAAAAAAGCCGCAAGCATATGATAAAAATAAGGATGAGCATTACAACCTTATTTCTGCCCTTCATAAATCGGTGCGGGCATCCGACCCCGATGCGGCGCTTTATTGGCTTGCGCGGATGTTAAATGGCGGCGAAGACCCGATGTTTATTGCGCGGCGCGTAATTCGCATGGCATCCGAAGATATTGGTCTTGCTGAACCCAATGCCTTATCGGTCTGTATTGCTGCCAAAGAGGCATATCACCATTTGGGAACGCCAGAAGGTGAATTGGCATTGGCACAGGCGGTGGTGCATCTTGCCTGTGCGCCAAAATCAAATGCGGTTTATACGGCATTTAAAGCGGCACAGGTTTTGGCGAAACAAACCCAAAATGAAATGCCGCCCAAACATTTCCTTAATGCCCCAACCAAAATGATGAAGGATTTGGGCTATGGGAAATCCTATCAATATGACCCCGATGTTGTGGGTGGGGTCTCTGGTCTTTCTGGTTTTCCCGATCGCATGGGGCAACCAAAACTCTATGAACCCAAAGACGCAGGCGCAGAGGCACGGATATTACCTAAATTAGAAGCCTGGCGCAAATTACGCGGCGAGAAATAGCTTGTAATAATCTCAACGCCTTGCCCTTTTTTCAATATCAATATAATCTCGTGGAATGCGACCAAGCTTTTTAAATCCTATGTTTTTGCCTGTTGTCCGTATTAATGGTGTGGGGCCAAAAACTGCGCCATTAATTGAAAAGGCAATTGGCGGGGATTTGGTAAAGGATGCGGCATTGCATCTGCCGTTTCGTTATCTTGATCGCAGGTTTAATTCAAAAATTGCCGATGCCAAAACCGGCACCAATGCGAATTTTGAGGTTTTTGTTGATGCCCATGAACCTGCCGTAAAAAATCGCCCTTACCGCGTGCGGGTTTCCGATGATACGGGTTTTTTAACGCTTGTGTTTTTCAATCCTAATCCAAAATATCTGGCTTCCCGTCTGCCGATTGGGGCAACCCGCATTATTACGGGGGAGGTGATTGAAAGATATAATGAAAAACAAATGATGCATCCGTCACGTATCCTTGATTTGGATAGCGATGAATTAAATGTGCATTTTGAACCGGTTTATGCCAATGTTGCCGGTCTTTCACAAAAAACCTTGGGCAAGATTTGTAAAGAGGCGGCACGTCCTGCCGCCGATTTTCCCGATTGGTTGTCTGATGATTTAAAATTCCAATATGGCTGGCAAAGCTTTGGTCAGGCATTGCAAACTGCACATAACCCACAACATGAAAGCGATATTTTACCAGATGCCAAGGCGCGCGAACGCCTTGCCTTTGATGAACTTTTGGCGCGGCAATTAACCCTGCAAATTGCGAATAATGCCCGTAATGATGACGTTGCCGAACCCTTGATTGGTGATGGTAAATTGACCCATGCTTTGATTGCCAAAACGGGCTATGTCCCAACCAATGCACAGGCGCGGGCTTTTAATGAAATTGCCACCGATTTGGCGCGCACCCGCCCAATGCTTCGGCTGTTGCAAGGGGATGTTGGCGCGGGGAAAACGCTTGTAGCGGCGTGGGGCTGTGCCAAGGCGTGTGAAGCGAAAATGCAATCGGCATTAATGGCGCCCACGGAAATATTGGCAACGCAGCATTTTAATTCGCTGAATAAAATATTTGAAGAAATTGGCATTCGTGCGGCCCTCCTTAGCGGTAAGGTAAAGGGTGCAGCACGACGTGATATTCTGGAGCAATTGGAAGCGGGGGAAATTGATGTCCTTTTTGGAACCCATGCGCTGTTTCAAGAAAAAGTAATTTTCAAACACTTAGCCTTTGTCGTGATTGATGAACAGCATCGCTTTGGTGTTAACGCGCGGCGTGCGCTTTTGCAAAAGGGGCGGATGCCGCATTTATTATCAATGTCGGCAACGCCAATTCCGCGCACGCTTTCGATGGCGCTTTATGGCGATATGGATACAAGTATTTTGGATGAGAAACCAAAAGGGCGTGAAGAAATTGCAACCCGCGCCATGCCGATGGATAAATTACCAGAACTTGAGGCGGCGGTGCGGCGTGCAATCCAAAATGATGACCGCGTTTATTGGATTTGCCCATTGGTTGAAGAAAGTGAGAATTTGGATGTTACAAATGTCCTTGATCGCTTTAATCACCTAAAAGCGCTATTTGGGGACAAGGTCGCACTTATTCACGGGCGTTTAAAAGCGGCCGAAAAAGATGCGGCAATGGAACGTTTTAGGATTGGGGATGCAAAAATTCTGGTTGCCACCACAGTGATTGAGGTGGGGGTCGATGTCAAAGAGGCAAGCATTATAATTATCGAACATTCAGAACGTTTTGGCTTGGCACAATTGCACCAATTGCGCGGGCGGGTGGGGCGCGGCGATAAAAAAAGCCATTGTTTATTGCTTTATCAATCACCACTTGGTGAAACCGCCAAAAGCCGGATAGAAACTTTGCGCGATACCAATGATGGCTTTGCCATTGCCGAAAAGGATTTTGAATTGCGCGGTGGTGGTGACTTATTGGGGCTTAAACAAACCGGACTTCCAAATTTTAAAATTGCCGATATCGCAATTCATAAAGACATTTTACCAATTGCCAGAAGCTATGCCAAAGAAATGCTTAAAGATAATAATGCAAAGGATATGATTGACGGCATCATACAGCTTTTTGATTTGAATGATGCCGTTCACGCAGATTAGTTTTGTTTGCGCGGTTTTAGGGCGAATAATTATTTTGCGGCACACATTTTCTTGCTGTCTTCGTCATATAATAGCGCGACACTGCATTCACCAGTTATATCTGAAAAAACTGCTTCAACATTGCCGTCTTTATCAGAACAACCTTTTTTAACGCCATTAGGGTGGTGTAGCTCATAGGCCTGATTGGCATAAACATCGCCAGCGGGCGAAGTAATTTTAAATGGCCCACATTTGCACTGCTCACCAATTATGCCATTGCACGATGAACCTTTTGGCGCGTCCATCAATTGAAAGGGCTTTAGGTCTTGTGAATCTTTTGAAAAAATCAAAGAAATTTCAGGGGAATTTTTCATGTTAAAATTCCACTCAAGTGCCACCATGCCATCGCCTAAATCATAAAATTTATTTGCGTTATGTTTTAAAACCCATTCTTTTGGTAATTCGACACGGGTTAGTAATTTAAATTTCTTCAGATAGTTTTCGATAAAGTCTCTAAACAAAGGATCCTTTTTGTCGTTTTCATTATACCCTTGTTTATCCGCACCATCATAACCTTGTGTAACCGAATATATTTGATAGGCATTGTTTGATAATTGACTATATGCCGCAAAGCGTAAAAATGTCGGGATTTCATCATCCCCATTTCCACTTAAAAGTTTTGTATCCCACAAATTATTAAGGCTTGTGTTTTCGTGCCATTTTAAATGATAGGTATCGGGGGCGATTTTATAAATATCGTTTAGATAGTCTTTTTGCTTTAGATTTTCAAAAGACTGTTTGCGATATTCATTTATATCAAACTTTTCACCCTTTTCTCGGTAAATGCTTTTGATAAAGCCTTCGAGGTTATTGAATGTGCCTTCATAGGTCGCGCTTATTTTACCGTCTCTGCCAATTTTTATTGTCTCTTTTACATCTTGCGGGGCATAGGCAATACAGCCCGCAATAAAAGCAATAAATAAAAGCAAAAATGGGGTAATTGCACGGCTGAGTTTTGGCATTACATAACCTATGAAATAATCAAAACTCTTTTAGGCCAATTATTTAAATAATAAAGCGCTATATTTTGGTAACAATCCAAAAGCCAAGAACGATAATTACGGCAAGTGCGCCAGTGACCCAATAAAGCTGTTTTTCGATAAACGGTTCAATACTTGGGCCAAATTTTGCCCCCGCCCAGGCCACAAGGAAAAAGCGTGCTGCACGGGTTATTGCCGATGCCAAAACAAAAATTCCAAAGTTAAAATGCGCAAGGCCAGAGGCAATAGTCACAAGTTTAAACGGGATAGGGGTCAGGCCTTTTATGAAAATAATCAATGCGCCCCATTTTTGGTATTGCTCCTGAAAATGCACCAATTTGTCGTCATAATGATAGAAGTGCATTAATGGTTTGCCGATTGAATCCATCAAAAACATGCCAATTGCATAACCAAAACACCCACCCAATACCGAGAAAATCGTCGCGATTATTGCCGTGCGCACCCAACGCTCAGGTCGCATAGTGGACATTGGCAAAATCATAATATCAACAGGAATTGGAAAGAAAGAGGCCTCTGCAAATGAAACCATCGCCAATGTTGGTTCTGCTTTATCAGAAGCAGAAAGATCACGTAATTTTTGGTATGTCTTTTTAAGCATTACGTGCCTTTAAAGAGTTTTCATTATATTTTGAATAAGTATTTGCACATTGCCTTGTCCTTTGCATGACATTGCAAAGATAAAGACCATTGTTGATATAAAACTAATCAATCGGAAATACCCGAATGCCAATCCCCGAACTAACCCGGAATTTTTGACCAGATTACATCATTTATCATATTACTGCTAAGGCGACCTTGTTCTTGTAAAGAATTAAAAGCCCCCAAAATCGTCAAATCAGTATTGGCAAGGCGATAACCAATTTGCGCCGGTGATTTTACCTTTGCCGTAGTTGGAACAAAAACCGCCGCATTGGCCTTTGACTTTGAATTTAAAATCCATGCCAGAGCTGCCGCCTTTTCAGGCTGATTTATGTGGAAATTAGGGTCAAGAACAAAAGCATTTTGTAGCGCCAGAATAATATCACCAAGACCAGATTTATTAATTAATTGATGTGGCACACCCGCTCTATCAAGCAATTCGATGCCACCTGCGATTTTTAAAATTCTGTCGTTCAGCAAGAATAGCAAGAAAATCTCCCAATGTCGTAATTGTGTTGTATCAGAAAACAGTAAAGATTTAATTATTCAACGGTTTCCGTGAGAAAATGCCGCAGTTCCTTATCATCAATTTCAACAATCCAAACATCACGATCCTGTTTAATTCGCTTTTCAATATACTCATCGGTATGTTTCTCGGCAATATGATATTCATTTTCGCCTTTGATTATAGTTGGTGAAATATCAACAAAGATTAAATCGCCCTCCATATTGCGTGATTGAATTAGAATGCGCGGGATTTGTCGAAAGCCGGTGACTTTTATAATTATGCTTCCGGCGTCTTCATCACCCTTGTGAACAATATAGCCTGATGCACCTGCCGCGTGGGCGCGTGCTAAAAGGGCATCAACCCAAAATCTAATTTTTATATTGCGCGTCATCTAATTATTTTACTTCAAATTAAAGGAATTTTGCCAAGACAATTATATGAAACATTTTAATACTCTGATAATCACGATTTGCCTTTCAATATTTTATGCGAATTCAGCATCAGCACAAGTTTCACCGCTTGAACAAACTTTTGCTGAACGGGTCGCAATGCGTGAACTTGATAAAAGATGTAATCTTTTTACCCCGTTTGAAAGGCGCGCAATGAATGCCTTTGTGATGCAGGCGCGCGGCGATATTTTACGTCAAAGCTGGAATATGGATAGGGTTAATTTGTTAATCAGCCAAGCCAAGCAGGGGGTGGCGAATAAATCATGTTCGGATCCAATGGTGCTTAGTGAGACAAATCGCTTAAAGAAAGCGTATAATGGCTGGAAGTCGCAATTTATTGTGCAATATCCCGGCGAAAAAAGTTCTTGGACCGCATCGCGCGCCGGTGTTGATAATTGGCGGGCATGGCAAGATGTTGGCGGCGGGGTAAAGGTTGGTTATGTTTTGGCGCAAAATGGTTTGGCATTTGCGATTGAAACCAATAATACATCAATTGCTGGCGCACGAATTTATCTACGTAATAGCTTAAAAATAGGATTGCCAACCCAATCAATGCGCGGCAGGCCGGCCCTGCGAATTGGAACGGATTCTTATATGGCGTCATATTCGATTGAAGCGCAAACCAAAAGAAGCGTTGATAGCCGTGCGGCAAGTGGAAAGTTATTTGTTTTTTCCAATGAGGTTACACGCAAAACCGCAACCCTTGATCCACGTGATTATTATGAGATTGAGTTATTTGACGCCATGGGGCGCACATCATCATATGTTGTTGAGGTGGGGGATGTTATTACCGCCTTTGCCTTTGGTGCCGAGCTTTAATTTTTTGGCAATTCAACCAAAACCTTGGTGCCTTTGCCAGGGGTTGAACTAAAACTAAGTTTGCCATTATGAAAATCAACCAGCTTTTTAACAAGGCTAAGGCCGAGGCCTGTGCTGCGTGTATTCTGAGGGTTATTTTCGCCTGATACATATGCCTCGGTGATGTGTTTTAATTCCTCTTCATCCATGCCCTTGCCGGTATCGCTTACTTCGATCCAGATTTTTGTGTCATTCCCAAAGCAGGATAAATTTATCTGTCCGCCTTGGGGTGTGAATTTAATTGCATTTGAAATTAGGTTCAAAATAATTTGCCTGACCGAGCGGGCATCACATTTTGCCATTAATTCACCAATGCCATAAAAATTAAGGTTTACACCTTGGCGGCTTGCGTTCTCTTTCATTAATGAAATTGCGCTTTTGCAAATTTCAACCATATTATTTTCGGTGAAATTTAGGGAATATTTGCCAGCCTCAATTTTTGACATATCGAGAATGTCGCCAACTAAATCAAGCAAGTGATTGCCGCTTTGTTGAATATAGCCAATATATTCTTTGTATTTATTATCTAATGGGCCAAAAACCTCTTCTTGCATCGTGTCGGCAAAGCCAAGAATGGCATTTAACGGGGTTCTTATTTCATGGCTCATTTCCGCGAAATATTGGCTTTGATTGCTTGGCTTTTCTATGATTTCTTGGCGCACAATTTCTTGTGGTACAAGATTTGTATTTGCGGTTTTAACGAAAAATAGGCGAAATGCCAAATAGGTTGAATATATTATTACCAACCAAATTGCCCAATCATAATATGTGGCACCAATTAATTTTCCCCATAAGAATGAGTAAATTAAAAGGATTATTGCCACCACAAACGTGCTTATGATGCCGATGGATTTTGAAATATCATAATTTAATGCTGCAAGTATTATCCAGACACAAACAATGCCGGTAACACCGCCAAGCCCGCCGTAAATTGCGCCAAGGAAAATCGCAGCAGCAGCAACAAGAAGCAAAATAATTTGTTTTTTAACGTTGAAAATCGCTAAAATAATTGAAAGAAAAAGTAATGCGGACGAATAGGTAATAATATCACGAAAGAAAACATTGCCCTTGTTAAGCGCAAAATTCAAAGCCATAAAAATGGCAATAAAAAACGCCCCGCCAATGTCGATTATCATCGGCAGACCAAAACTTTTTTTATTGATAACAGTTTTGTTTAATTCCATTTTCTTTCAATGGTCTAATATATAGATAAATATTGGTGTGGTCGCGCCATTTCCCTTAATTGGCGAGAAAAAACTGCAATTAACGGATTGTATTTGCATTTCTCGCTTTATAAGGGGTAGGGGATAGGAAATATCATGTCTGAAGTTGCAGAACGTATCGAAGAATTAAAAGGTGAATTTGACTTCCTTGAGGATTGGGAAGACCGCTATCGTTATATTATCGATATTGGCAAAGACCTTGTACCTTTAACGCCTGAACAAAAGAATGATGAAACCAAGGTTCGTGGTTGCACCTCGCAGGTTTGGCTAATTATGGAAAAAGATGCACAAAGCGGCAATCTTGTTTTTCATGGCGAAAGCGATTCAACCCTTGTGCAAGGGTTGGTTGGGGTTTTAATTCGAATTTATTCAAATGCAAAAGCGTCTGATATTGTTGCTATACCGCCGGAACAGGCGCTTTCGGAATTGCAATTATTTGATGCCTTGTCTCCAAGTCGCGCCAATGGCTTAAAGTCAATGGCCAAGAAAATTATTGAATTTGCCAATTTGAATTCTTAGGCAGTCTAATTTTTAATATTTGCGGCGGGTGGGATTTCATTCAAAAGCCGCTCAATATTATCAAGATAATTGTCAAAATCCGCTTCATCACGCTTGTCTTCAATAAGGTTGCAAGCATATGAAACTGTGGTTCTGTCACGACCAAATGCACTTGCGACGCGGTTAATGCTAATGCCAAAACCAACATGGGTAAGATACATTGCCATTTGGCGGGCAAAGGCATTTTGTGGCGTACCACGTGTTGGCGCGATAAGGTCGTCTTTTATGCCAGTTGAAAAGGCAACGATTTCGCTGACAATGCGGACAATTGCCATATCTTTTTCAACTTCGGCGATTTTTTCTTTGTGTGATATACGATTATTCATTTCATGCTCTTTAAAAATTCCAAGAACACAAAATTAAACAAAGCTTGTTTTTGTTGTTACTGTTATAAATAACAGGTGTTTTTTTACAGCTTTAAATATTACGCGCTACGTTTGAATTGCATTGCCCAAACCGGCGCGCGCGTGCCACCAATACATAAATCAAGGCCGATAACGGCATTAACAATGCCATTTTCACCTAATGGCAGGCGGAGCCAATGACGCTCTTGACCATGGCGGGAAATGCTTTGGATTTCTGCTAAACCACATTCAGGGTTTTTGTTATTGATAATTTCTTCAATAGTATCAATAGAGCCGCAAATTCCACGTTTTAAAAGGGTTTCTTTGGGGTCAGAGCTAAAGATATCGCGCAGGTTAGAGCCAACAACGCGCACTTTATAGTTTTCGCCATCTGTTGCTTCAATTAACGAAATAAACGGTAATAATGGGCCGAAGCCACATGGGGAGAATGTCTTACGACTTGGCATATCCTTGCCTGCCGCAGCCATGCGCCACACATCAAATAAAAACCGCTGTTCGTCCAAAACCAATCTGGATCTAAAGTTTTCCACTGCAAGCCCCTAAAGTAGAATCCGTGTTTTATTTGCTATTTGCCCCCTGGTGCATCCGGTTGTTAATTGAAACAATTAGCGTAACAAGATGTAACCAATTTAAAATCTTGCATCCAAAACCCTTATTTTGTTGCAAGAAGAAAAACGCATTTTTGATTTGTTTTTCTCTGAGAATCAGTATCGGTGATTTGGGTGGGTTTGCGCAAGAGTCTAAGTGCTAATAAAGTAATAATTTTTTAACTTTTACTGCAAATTGTCGTTTCGGGTGCGAAACAATCCTTAATCCAAGCCATCTTAAATATAGTCTAAATAAAGAATATAAATGATTACTTTGGTATTACTTTAATAATACTTATTAGCTACCAAAAACTAGACGTGAAGTCTTTAAAGAAGTGGAAAAATCAAGGTTTTCGTCTTCTTCCATTTGGCTTGCAATAATTGGTGACATTGCAGACGTTAAAGACCAATTCCAATATCTAAGCACGGTTTGGGCGCAATTTATCGACAATGTATCGTAAATTAATGACGCACGAGCGAAGGCATCTGGTTCATCGGAAATATCATTGATTGGTCGATTAAGACCACGCCAAATCATACGAAGATGGCGACGTTTTAGGCCGGTTGCCTTGCACAATACGGCAATTGGTTCACCGGCAGGGTCGGTGAAAATTTGTGCACCACACGCAGGTTTGATGCCGGCAAGAAATGAAATCTCACGGATTGTATCAAGGCTAAATTCAGCTTCAAGCGCTTCGACAGCCGCTTCAAGTGACGCAAATGGTGATTTTTCAATTGCCGCACGGTTTCTTTGGCGGCGTTCAATAAATTGCAGACTTTTGCGAACTACTGGATCTTGCCAATTATCCGCAGCAGCGCGAGAATAAAGATCCTGTGCGGCATCAAGCAGTGTTAGTCTTTCAACCGCAAAGCGTTGCAAGATGCGTTTTCTGTCATCTGCATTTGCCCACCAAAACATGGTTAGCGCGTGTGATGGGCGAAGCTCACTCCGTTTTAGGAGGTAAGTTACAAGTTCATTATATGTCTTTGACATAGCGGTTAATGTTTCAACCGCATTATTGGCAAGACGTGAACCTTCATTGCGTAATAGTGCAATACAAACATCGAGTTCGCCAAATTCAACCAATACATCGCTAACAACTTCGTTAACAGCTTTGCGTTGGGCAATAAGGATGCGATGCTCAACATTTACGGTTGGCGCTTTGGCACAGGCAATTAAATCTGAATCATTGAAAGAATTAGAAACTTGTAAAAGCGGGCGCGCAACCTCAATCTCATCACGTGATAAAAAGCGTAATAAAAGTGGCGGTGCTTCAATTAATTGTGAAATTCTTTCTGCACAACGAACGCGGGTTTGCAATTCAACATCGCGCAGCATTTCGATAAGCAAGTCTGCTGCCATGTGGCGTTCTTGTGGGGTAATTCTTGATGATGGCAGGCCGACAACATCCTGAAGGCGGCGGAATAATAACGCACGTGTGCGCACCATTGACAGATTTGTATCGTCAAGGAAAGAAAGCCCCTCATTAGGAGTTTCATTTATACCGTCTGGTGATATCTGCTGCATACTATTTGCCATTACTCTAATAATATGCATGTAAATGATTAATAAACTGTATCAGAATAAGGAAAGGCACAGCATTTGTCTTGCTAAAACAAATAAATGCCGTGCCTTTGCATTTGGTTTAATTAAGAAAATTAATTAGACCGCATAATCATATTCGTTGATGCCGCAGTTTCCAGATTTAATCTTTTCACACAAAGAAGAAATCGCCGGAAGTATATTTGCAAAATAGAAATCACAAATTGCCGCCGCATTTTTGAAATTATGCTCAATTGGGCCTTTTGCGGCATTGTTTTTGCCTTTTAGCAACAATGCAGCACCAAGAACGGTTCCAGCAGCTTCAAGGAAGTAATTTGCGGCAATAAGCGCATTTTGCATTCCATCAGCTGATTGCCACTTGATAAGCAATTGTGCAACTTCGCTTAATTTTTCTAATGCCGCAAGTAATACTGCTTTTTGCTCCGCAGGAGTTTCTGCTGCATTTGCGATATTGGAAATAATTTCAACCAAATAGCCAAAGCCTTGACCTTTATCAAACGCAAGTTTGCGGCCAATTAGGTCAATTGCCTGAATTGAGTTTGTGCCTTCATAAATTGGTGCGATACGTGCATCGCGTAAATATTGTGCCGCACCAGTTTCCTCAATAAAGCCCATGCCGCCATGAACTTGAACACCCAATGACGCGTTATCAACACCAATATCGGTTGAGAATGCTTTGGAAATTGGGGTTAGTATGCCTTCGATGCTTGACCATTTGGCTTTTTCATCACCCTCTAGGCATTCTTTCATGTCGATTGCAAAGGCGTTCAAATAGCAAATGCCGCGTGCCGCCATGGTTTTTGCATGCATAGTAAGAATTGAACGCTGAATATCAGGGTGTTTAATGATTGGTGAAGAGGTTTCAGTATCACCCAATGCTTTGCCTTGGCGGCGATCATGGGCATAAGATTTTGCTTTTTGCAATGCCGCTTCGGAAACTGAAACGCCTTGTAAACCAACATTAAGACGCGCATTGTTCATCATGGTGAACATGCAACGCATGCCCGCATTTTCGCCACCGATAAGATAGCCAATTGCACCTTTTTCATCACCCCAAATGCCTTCGCCATATGCCATAACACAGGTTGGAGATGAATGGATACCCAATTTATGTTCAACGCCGATTGGGCCCGCATCGTTGCGGATGGTATAGTTACCGTTTGCATCTTTTAAGAATTTTGGAACGATGAAAAGCGAAATGCCTCTTGTACCAGCTGGTGCATCTGGAAGGCGCGCTAATACAAGGTGAATTGTGTTTTCGGTTAAATCATGATCGCCCCAAGTGATGAAGATTTTTTGACCATAGATTTTATAGGTTCCATCTGCTTGTGGAACTGCTTTGGTGGTTAATGCGCCAACATCCGAACCAGCTTGTGGTTCAGTTAGGTTCATTGTGCCGGTCCATTCACCGGTTAAAAGCTTTTCAAGATATTCGGCCTTTTGTTCGTCTGAACCGTGGGCATTGATTGCCTCGATTGCGCCCGCAGTAAGCATTGGGCAAAGGCTGAATGCCATATTTGCCGAGCCGATTGCCTCATTAATTGCAAGACCGATTGTGCGTGGCAAGCCCATGCCGCCAATTTCGGCATCGAATGCAGCACCTTGCCAGCCGCCTTCAACAAAAGCTTGATATACTGGGCGAAGAATTTCTGGAACGACAACCTTTTTCTCATCGCTTAGTTTTGCGCCAATTTGGTCACAGGTGCGGTCGGTTGGTGCGATAACTTCATCGGCAAACTTTGCAGCTTCATCGAGGATTTGTACCCAAAGATCCGTATCAAACTCTGCAAATTTTGGGTTTTCAAGTAAATCTTGAACCTCGATTACAGAATTAAGACAATATAGCATGTCATTAAGTGGCGTTTTATATGTCATTTTACCCTCTATTTTATTTTAATCTTGAAACTTTGCGACTTTTGATTTTTAAAATCGTCTATCACACAAATATGCTGCACCGCAAAGAAAAAAATGTAGCATTATGCTAATATAAAAGTCTTATTACGCCACGTAATTTATACATTATTAGCAAGTTAAAATTTACAAATCTTAATTTGCCATGCGTTTTTATATGTCAGCTAAAAATCTTTAAAAGATTGACTAATTGCTTCTTTATTTTAATTTCTGCTTTAATGATAGCAAATCGCAATAAAGCGATTTAGTTATGCTTGGAGAAAAAAATGAAACGCACCAAAATTTTAACATTTTCTGCTGCTGCACTTGCCATTTCAACACTTGGCGGATGTGTAATCACCGATAATTCACAAGTTGTAAGTTCTGTGGTTTCTGCACCAACTGAAATTTCACCGATTGCATCAACTGCGGCAAATTTAAAAGAACAACCATCAGGCACTTATGAAATTGAACCAACCCACTCAAAAGTTTTTTGGCGTGTTACGCATATGGGCTTTTCAAACTATACTGCGGCATTGAACAAGGTTTCAGGCACACTTAATTTTGATAGTGCAAATGTAACCAATTCAAAAGTTGATATTACAATTGACCCAAATGTTGTTGATACTGGTAATCCTGCATTTGACAAAGAAATTGCCGATTTATTCTTTGAAACTGGAAAATATCCAACCATTAAATTTGTTTCAACTTCATTGGTTAAAACCGGCGATGTTACAGGTTCTTTGACCGGAAACCTTACTTTCCACGGTGTAACCAAACCTGTAACCTTGCAGGTGAAATTTAACGGTGGTAAGCTTCACCCAATGCGCGGTGTTCAGGCGATGGGTTTCTCTGCTGTTGGCAGCTTTAAACGTTCTGATTTTGGGGCGGATAAATATGTTCCAATGGTTGGTGATGAAGTAAACCTTATTATTGAAACCGAATTCTTGAAAAAATAAAATAATAAGAGGCGATAATGACAGAAGTTCAGGTTAAACGTTATAATTTCGTTGCGATGTTATTGCATTGGGCAATCTTTCTATTGCTTGTCTATGCGATTTACCTTGGCTGGTCCACTGAATCCTTGCCAAAGGAAAAAGTCCGCGAAGTTATGCAAATCCACAAAAGTGTTGGTTTAACCATTTTGCTTCTGTCATTGTTCCGCCTTGCATGGCGTATCATGAACCCACCACCGCCATTACCACCAATGTCACGTCGTGACCAAATTATTATGGCGGCAACCCATCACACTTTATATGCCCTTATGATTGGTATTCCGTTGATTGGCTGGGTTATGATTTCTTCCAGTTCTTTCAAATTTCCAACCAAGTTTTGGGGAACTTTTGAAATTCCATTATTGCCGCTTACCGGTATGGAAACATTGCATCATGTAACTGAATTCCTTCATAGCAAATTGGTTTGGGTCGGTATTGTCCTTGTGGCATTGCACTTTGCTGCTGCCTTGAAACACCAATTTGTTGATAAGGATAATCTTATCAAACGCATGTTGCCTTTTTAAACAGGTTTTAAAATGACAAAATTTAATATGAAAATGGCTGCACTGGCATTTGGTGTGGCAGGGGTTTTTGCGCCCTTAAATTCCGCCTTTGCTGATGCACCGCTTTGGAAAGTTAATGCGGCACAAAGCGGGATTTATTGGTCAACCACTTGGACTAATCAACCCGTTACCGGTAATTTCAACAATTTTTCGGCAAATATCAAATTTAATCCTGATGATTTAAAATCTTCGTCAGTGGTGGTTAATATACCGCTTAACCCGATTGCCAGCCCATCACGTGAGGCGGTGGATAATTTACCCCTAAAAGACTGGCTTGATACCAAAGCATTCCCAAATGCAAAATATGAAAGCAATTCATTCCGTAAAACTGGCGCCAATAGCTATGTAGCCGATGGTTTTTTAACGCTTAAAGGTGTTAAATATAAACTTGCATTGCCTTTTACTTTGCAGACTAATGGTAATCAGGCGGTTATGAATGGCAAGGTTGTTATCGATCGTATGAAATTAAAAATCGGTCTTTCATCTGATGGCAAGGGCGAATGGGTTTCGCGTAATGTCACAGTAAATATCAAAGTGACAGCGACAAAGTAATAAATACTTGGATTTCATCCTTAATTGTTTTATTTGGCGGGTGTGAATAATATTTACCCCGCCAATTCTTTGAATATTGAACGCGCCATTGAAACCTTACAAAATGGCGAACTTATCGGCTTGCCAACCGAAACTGTTTATGGGTTAGGCGGGGATGCAACCCGCGATGATGTGGTTGCCAAGATTTTTGCCACCAAAAAACGCCCGAATTTTAACCCACTTATATCCCATGTAACGGGGCTTGAGATGGCGTCAAAATACGGTGTTTTTGATGAAATCGCGCTAAAGATTGCTGAAAAATTTTGGCAAGGGCCACTTACCATTGTTGTTCCCAAAAATAATGCTGGTGTATGCGATCTTGCTTGTGCTGGGCTTGAAACCATTGCAATACGTGCGCCTAATCACCCAGTGGCACAAGAAATTATTTCGGGGTTTGGAAAACCAATTGCCGCCCCATCGGCCAATGTTTCGGGGTCAATCTCACCAACTTCGGCGCGTGATGTTGCGACTGAACTTGGTGATAAATTAGGCGTTATCATTGACGGGGGCGATTGTATTGTCGGGCTTGAAAGCACTGTTGTTGGGGTGTTTGATGGTGAAATTCATCTACTACGTAAGGGCTTTTTCACTGCCGCAGATATTGAGAAGGCAATAGGAAAACGGGTTTTAACCCCAAGCCTTAATGATGAAAACGCCCCAAAATCCCCTGGCATGTTGCTGCGACACTATTCCCCCAAAACGCCAATGCTTTTAAATGCCGAAAGCGCGGATGAGGATGAGGTTTTCCTTGCGTTTGGCAAAGTTCCAACAGGTGTAAAGGGGGCATTTATCCAACTCTCGGAGAGCCAAAACCTTACCGAAATTGCCGCTAACCTTTACCGCGCCATGCGTAACGCCGATTTACAAAACCCAAAAACTATAAAAGTTGCACACATCCCAAATGCGGGGCTAGGTGAGGCGATTAACGACAGGTTACAACGTGCTGCTGGGTTAAATAAATAATAGAAAAACTAAAGTCATATAAGCATAAAATAGAAGTTATTGATTAAATCTTCTTTTTGCCTCTAGAAATTATATTTTGAGAGGATTTCGTACAACCTTCAAGCAGTTTACAAAGGTTATAACATAAATATAATTATTTATAATATTGTGCGAAGGAGGATGTTTTGACTGCCGCCAAATCCGTATTTAAGCTTTTTATAACTTCCTTTTTTGTATTCACACCAATTTTTGCAATCAGCAATATTGCAAATGCGCAAACAAATAATGCGCCATCAAAGCAAGATATTGCCAAAGTTTTTTACCAAAATGGCGAAAAAGCAAATAGTTCAAGGGATTATTCAGCGGCATTAGAATATTATAAAAAAGCTGCCAACCTAGATCATGTTGAGGCAATGAACATGATTGGTTTTTACTATCAAAATGGTTATGGCATAAATGCAGATTATACCAAGGCTTTTGAGTGGTATAAAAAAGCTGCGGCGCTTGGCAGCAGTAATGCGATGAATAATATTGGCAATTTATATATTGATGGTATGGGCGTAACCAAAGATTATGCCAAGGCAATAGAATGGCTTCAAAAAGCCGCCTTACTTAATAGCCCAGCCGCATTCAATAATATTGGATATATATATGAAAATGGCGGGGATGGCGAAGATTATAGCAAATTAGGGGTTTCAGCAGATACCGCAAGGATGCTTTCAGGTTACGGCGTAACCAAAGATTATGCCAAGGCAAGAGAAAATTATGAAAAGGCGCTTGGCATAAATCCAAATTACTCAAGGGCGTTGTTTCACTTGGGTAATATATATGAACAAGGATTAGGAGTAACGCAGGATTACTCAATAGCAGGGGCATATTATATTAAAGCGGTTAATAATGGCGATATTGATTCAATTCTTAGGCTGGCTAATTTTTATTATGATGGCAGAGGTGTAACGCAAGATGATACGACTGCCTTGAATTTATATGGGACATGGTATGGAAAGGCTCTTAACGCAGACGAAAAACTATTTTATTCTACCAGAATAAATCAGTTAGAAGTAAAATTAAAAGCTAAAAAAGATAATGAAGATGCCGCAGCATTAAAGGCAGAAAAAGAAGCAGAAGAGCAGGCTGAATGTCGTCATCTTTCAGACGAAATGGATACTATATCATCGGAACAAGACAGGCTTGAAACTGCAATTGATTTAAGGAAAACAGCTATAATGCTTGCGCAACAAAACTTGTCGCTTGCTTCAAATCGGGGGGCATATACGGGTGGATATGCTGCGCAACTGGCGGAATTACAATCTGGATATGCAAATATGGTTAGAGAGTATAATTCAATGGTGAAAAAGCGTAATAATTTAGTGACTAAATATCGTGATAAATGCGAGTAAACGCTTTTAAAGTTTGCCTCTAAAGCAATTTGATAAAAACCTATGACGCATCATGCGCAATACCAATTTATAATGCGCGGCGGGTGGATAAAGGCTGGATAATTCGATAGAATTATAATATCAACTAAAATCAAAATTGGAACTGGTTATGAAGTTGAAATTGTCTTTGGTTTTAATGGGTTGTTTGGCATTTTGGGGCGCCGACGCGTTTGCTAAACCCTTGGAATATTCAAATTGTCGTGACTTGCCGTCATTATATTTATTGCCACAAAGCGACGCATTTAAAACCAAGTTTTCTTCATCATTGGATAATGCCTCACAAAGTTCCATAGAAATATATATTCAGTTTCCAGAAGTATTCAAAAGCGACTTGAATAAGACAGAGTTCAGCGCAAATGAGCTTAATCAAATTGATATTTTCCGAAATGTTTTTGTAAAAAAATATCGTGAATGTGGTTCAGAATTATCAGAAAATTCAAAAACCGCTTTAGATGCCGATGCAAATATTGCGCGCTTAAATTCATATCTTGATGAATATGTTTTGCGCCTTGCCGATGGTTTTGGCGATAAAATAAATAATGCCACAAAATTTAAGGTCGAAGATTTATACGATTATAAGCGTGAATTCGATGATGTTTTTTATACTTATAGCGGATTTTATAACGGGCTAATTGAAACCAAACCCGCACTTTTAAACAAGCTAAAAACCGCCGAGGCAAAGATTAAACTTGCCATTGAACAGGCGTATGCAATTGATGCGCGGGGCGGGACGTGCCTTATTGAAGATAATAAAAAGGCATATTTATTGATGCCGACTTATTCATTTAATCATAAGACTTTTCCGCAATTCAAAGGGGCGGTTACACCGCGTAAAATATTATTTGATGTTGATGCAAACGGACATTCCACAAATATAAAAGCATCGCCGCCATTTACAAAAAGCGATTTTAAATCCGAAAAAGATATTGCCAAGGCCAATGATGAAATCGCAAACTATATTTCAACCGCAATAATCTATCCACCGGCAAAAAATTGTATTGGCCAAATAGGGGCGGGCGAAACAACCGTTGATTTATACCATATCCATCATCATTGATTAGAATATTAAATTCTTTAAAAATGCACTTCAACAAAGTTCTCTTACCAAAACGTGTGCAAAGAATTTTTGGAAACCGCGTTTTTAATTGAATTTCTAACGATTAAGTGAAGCGAAAGCGGAACGCAAGCGCGATTGAGCGCCGGCGGCGAGTGCCGCCGCCCCACCGGAGGCATAATGCGAAGCATTTAGCCGTGAGGTCAAAAAATATCAATCAAATTCCGCCACCAAATGCCCCTTAGCAACTTCGATAAGTTTCGGGCGATATTGTTCGCCGTCACCATCCACGAGTTTTGATTTCATAAAGCGTAATTGTGCCTTTGCATCCATTGGTGATGGAAGATCGCCTTCAAGTTTGATGCGCTTGCGTGATTTTTCAATTTTTGGATCAGGTATTGGTGCGGCGGATATAAGCGCCTTGGTATATGGGTGACGGGCATCGTTATAGATGCTTTCGCGGTCGGCAGTTTCAACCACACGCCCCAAATACATCACCATAATACGGTGTGAAACTTCACGGACAACCGCCAAATCATGGGAAATAAATAGCATCCCAAGTTTAAATTCACGCTGCAAATCCAAAAGCAAATCAATGATTTGTGCGCGAATTGAAACATCAAGTGCCGAGACCGCTTCATCGCAAACCACGAATTTCGGTTTCAAAATCATTGCACGGGCGATGCCAACACGTTGGTTTTGGCCACCAGAAAATTCGTGCGGATAGCGGTTAATCCAATTGGGATCAAGGCCCACACGTTCCATAATTTCGCGCACTTTTTCATCGCGCTCTTTACCATTCATAAGTGGGTAATGCACCAATAATGGTTCGGCAATGGATGCGCCAATCGTCATTCTTGGGTCCAATGATGCCAATGGATCTTGGAAAACAATGGTCATATCCTTGCGGTCGGCACGAATTTCGCTTGCCTTCTTTTGTGAAATATCTTTGCCCAGCCACGCAATCGCACCCGATGTTGGTGGTATAAGTTTTAATACCGCGCGGGCAAGCGTTGATTTACCACAACCAGATTCACCAACCACGCCAATTGTTTCACCCTTGCGCACAGTAATATCAACGCCATCAACGGCCTTTAGTGGCATTTTATGCGGGAAAAGACCTGCCTTGACCACAATTGGGAAGTGAACTTTTAAATCCTTGCCTTCAACTACGATTTCGTCTTTTTCGCTTGGTGCGTCTGCAAGCTGCGCGCCTTTACGCGTCTTTGCATCGATACGTGGCACGGCGGCAAGTAGCTTTTTTGTATATTCGTCTTGTGGGTTATAGAAAATATCTTCAACGCTGCCTTGTTCAACATATGCGCCTTTGTTCATAACCTGCACATGGTCGGCAAGGCGGGCGACAACGCCCATATCGTGGGTTACAAGCGCAATCGCCGCACCGGTTTCGCGGCGTAATTCTTCCATCAACTCAAGAACCTGTGCCTGAACGGTTACATCAAGGGCGGTTGTCGGTTCGTCGGCAATCAAAAGCTTGGGCGAACACAACATGGCAATGGCAATCATCACCCTTTGGCGCATTCCGCCTGATAATTCGTGGGGATATTGGTTAAGTCTGCGTTTGGCCTCGGGGATACGAACACGTTCAAGCCAATCAACGCAATGTTTCGCCGCAGCATCGCCGCGCAATTGTGTATGAAGTTTAAGAACTTCATCCATTTGCGCCCCAATTTTCATGTGGGGGGTAAGGGAGGTGAGGGGATCTTGGAAAATCATTGACATTTGATTGCCGCGAATTTCATTCAATTCTTTTGATTTAAGGCCAAGGATTTCTTTGCCATTAAATTTTATTGACCCATTCGCAACACCATTGCGCGCCAAAAGCCCCATTGCGGTTAAAAAAGTCTGTGATTTGCCAGAGCCAGATTCGCCAACAATCGCCACACATTCACCGGCATTAATATCAAGATTAATGCCTTTAACCGCGTTGATTATGCCGTCGGGGGTCGTGAAGTTAATTTTTAAATCACGCACACTTAGAATTGGCTGTTGCAAAACTTTCTCCCGCTTTAGACAGTTTGTTTTCTATTTTGCCAAAAGACAACATAAATCTGGCATTGCGCAAGTGATTTTTGTGTAAAAAAACAAGTTTTTTAACAGTTTTTACCCTTTAGCCCGCTGCTATGGGGAATAAAAATGATGTAGTTAATCTCGCAAAAAAGAATCGGAAGAAATATGCGAATTTTATTGGTCAATGATGACGGAATTCATGCCCCGGGGTTGGGCGTATTAGAAGAAATCGCCCGCGAACTTAGCGATGATATTTGGATTGTCGCCCCCGACGTGGAGCGTTCGGGCGCGTCACGTGCATTAACACTGACTGATCCAATCAGGGTAAGAAAAATCGATGACCGCCGTTATTCATGCTCTGGCACGCCAACTGATTGTGTGCTTTTGGGGGTTTTGGATTTGGTTAAAGGCAAAAAGCCAGATTTGATTTTATCGGGTGTTAACCGTGGTCAAAATCTGGCCGAAGATGTAACAGTTTCGGGAACTGTTGCCGGTGCGGTGCAGGGGATGCAAATGGGTATTCCATCAATCGCACTTTCGCAAACTATTGATTATGACCACGGCAAAGAATGTGATTGGACCATTTCCAAACAAACCGGTGCCGAGGTTGTGAAACGTCTTTTGAAACATAAATGGTCATCAAAAACCGTTATGAATGTTAATTTCCCGGACTTTTTAAAAGATGGGCAGTTGGCAATTGAGGCAACCCACCAAGGGGCGCGTGATGAAGACGTGAATCACGTTGATCGCCGTGCTGATTTACGTGGTAATGATTATTATTGGCTTGGCTATAATAATAAGCAACTTACGCCTGAAGAAGGTTCTGATTTGCGGGCGGTAATGGATGGCAAGGTTTCTGTGACACCGTTGCATATTGATTTAACCGCCAAAAAAGTTTTGTCTCAATTGGCAAAAGAATTTAACTATAATGGGTCCGTATAATTCATGAGCTTTAATGAAGCGCGCGCACAATTAATCCTTGCCTTGCGTCAGCAGGGTATCAGGGATGCGCGCGTGCTTGAAGTTATTGAAACAACCCCACGTGAAAAATTTGTTTCGCCAGAATTTGCCGATAAGGCATGGGATAATCAGGCATTGCCAATTCCCTTTGGGCAGACAATTTCCCAACCCTTTGTTGTCGGTGCGATGACGGCGGCACTTGGGTTAAAAGGTGATGAAAAAGTTTTGGAAATCGGCACTGGTTCGGGTTATCAAACCGCGATTTTATCAAAACTTTGCAAGCGGGTTTTCACGATTGAACGTTATCGCCCACTATTGCGAATTGCACAGCAGAAATTTGCCGATATGCGCCTGCATAATGTGGTTTCAAAATGTGCCGATGGTGGTCTTGGTTGGGAAGATCAAGGGCCGTTTGATGCAATAATACTTACTTGTGCCGCACCAATTCGCCCTGATATATTGCTTGGTCAGTTAAAACCGGGTGGGGTTTTGGTTGCACCAGTGGGGCAAGGAAGTGTGCAGGAATTATTGCGTTACAGACGGCGTGAAGACGGCATCTTCGAAGAAGAAGAATTAATGGATGTGCGCTTTGTACCATTGCTTCCGGGTACATCGGGATAGTCATTAAGCCTATATAAACCAAAACCTGCCAATAGAATCATCATGAAGGCAAGGTTTTGGATTTTTGGCATTTTAACGGCCGCGATTTGTGCGAATGGCAATTGTATTGCCTTTGCCCAAGATGTTGCGCCACCGGGAACCAAGGCGTTCGATCCGCGCAATCCGCCAACCGAAACCGTTGCCAAACCACATGAAACCCTTTTTGATATTGCCGAACGCACACGTTCACCATTGCAGGGCATTATTGAGGTAAATGGTTTTTCACCTCCATTTGAAATTTCAGCAGGGCAGGTGATTAAACTACCACCGCTTAAGGTACATGTGGTGCAGCCTGGTGAGACATTTGACATAATTGCCGATAGATATTCGGTTGATACCCGTTCTTTGGCGATTTTTAATAATTTACCCAAGCCATATAAAGTTTCGATTGGGCAGAAAATTATCTTGCCGGCAATGGTAACGGATACTTTAACCGGTCTTGAACCCCGCGATTTGGTTGATTTACTTGCAAGTGAGATTGGCGCAGGCCGCCAAGTTTCTGGCGCGAAAAAGGGGACAATCCACCGTGATAATACCATCCCGCAGCTTCCAGAATTTTCAACCGAGGCCAATGGCGTAATTCCAACACCACCAATTAAGTCACCTGATACGATTACCCCACCGGTCATAAAGCCGCCGGTTAAAACGCCTGAAACGAAACCCGTTATTACCAAGCCACCTGAAACAAAACCTGTTATCAAGTCGCCAACCGATACAAAAATGGCAAATGTCATTCCAAATGACGTTATTGCCAATACCACAAGCAATATAAAATTTGCATGGCCAATCAGGGGTAAAATCATTGATGGTTATGGTGATAAACCTGGCTTTAGGCGCAATGATGGCATTGATATTGATGCCAAGGAAAATACGCCATTTTTTGCCGCCGCCGATGGTGAAGTCGCCTATGTCGGCGATCAGCTTCAGGGGTATGGTTGGTTAATTTTGGTAAAGCATGATGCAAAATATATCACTGCTTATGCTTATTGCTCCGAACCCAAGGTAAAAGAGGGGCAGAAAGTTAAAAAGGGTCAGGTTCTTGGTTTGGTTGGTAAAACTGGGCGCGCGACGACGCCACGCCTTCATTTCCAAATCCGTGAAGATACCAAAGCGGAAAACCCATTAAAATATTTACCAAAAGCGGGATAAAATGCTTTTATTTTCTGATAAATGCGCCATAATTGCGTTATGAAAAAATCCCTGCTTTTACCAATCGTTGCTGTGTCAATTTTGCTTTCGTCTTGCAATAAGAAACCCGATGAAACCAAAAACCAATCACCATCTTTAGAAGTTAAAGAGCAAAAGACGCAAACGCCAACACCAACAAAGCCCAAGGTAATTGAAGAAAGGCCCGATATTTCTGAAAAAGCGGCACGTGATGCTATGGTTGGGGTTTGGGTTATGGCAGGAGATGAATGCGACAGTAGTACGGGAATATCACTTGCCGCCAATGGCAAATATGGTTCTGATGACGAAGGTGGAACTTGGTCAATGGATGGCTATTCATTAAAAGTCGATGCAACAGATGATGCCAATGCGGATGGCGAAAGTAAAACCGCAACCAATGAATGGATTTTAAAATTACGCAAAATTGACGATAAACAGGCAATTCTTTCACGTGGTGACGGTAAAAAGGTGGTTTGGAAACGTTGCCCACAAGTACCTGAATAATAAGTAAGCAAATAATTATAAGGGATGCAATATGAAATTATATAGCGCGAAATACGCCCCAAACCCTTTGCGGGTTGAAGTTTTTCTAAAAGAAAAAGGTATTTATGAGCAAATCGAAATTATCGAAGTTGAACTAGCCGAAGAGGCAAAGGGGCAAGAGCATCTAACAAGAAACCTTTTGGGGCAAGTTCCGGTTCTTGAATTGGATGATGGGCGTTTTTTATCGGAATCTCGTGCAATTTGCGCATATCTTGAAGGTCTTTATCCAGAACCCAATTTATTGGGTAATGGTTTTGAAGAAGCCGCCTTTATCGAAATGTATGATCGCCAGATTGAACACGGCTTGTTATATAATGTTATGCAATGGGTGCGCCATACCCATCCGGGGCTTGCGAAACTTGAAAAGCCGCAAATACCAGAATGGGGTGCATCATGCGAAGCCAAGGCAAGACGTGCCGCAGGGATTTTTGATACCCAGCTTGCCATTCATCAATATGCGGCGGGTGACAGGTTCACAATCGCAGATTTAACCCTGTTTGCAGGTCTAAACTTTGGGCGATTGGTCAAATTCAAAGCGTGGGAAGAATATGAAAACATCGGCCGTTGGTACGGGGAATTAATGCAACGCCCGGCGTTTAAATAAACAAAAGCCCTGCATTGCAGGGCTTTTTTTAGATATGCGAATAAAAATCGAAAACCACGCTTTTTGATTTTTATTCTCTACATTTGCCAAGTTTCTAAGTGAGCGAAGCGAAGGCGGAAACTTGAAGAGGTTTAATACTGCCAATCATCCTTGCGGGCGACCATGTCGATTAATGCCGATGGTCCTTTATGGGCATGGCCTTCTTCAAGATGGGCGTCATATTCTTCTAGCTGAAGCATATCAAATTCCGCAAAATCATGACGCAGCAAATCTTTGGTATAAAGATTTTCAATTTCTTTTGGACCACCGGTTAAAAATTCAAGCTGTTTTGGTGAATAACCGTGAAGCATGATTAAACCATCGGGTTTCAAGGCCTTTTTGAATTTGGCAAACAATTTGCTTCTTTCTTCTGGGGGGGCAAACTGAATGAAAATGGCGATAATTGCGTCATATTCTTCTTCTTTTGGTTCCCAATCGAAAATATTCATAACTTCAAAAGTAACATCGGAATTTTTTTCGGCACAAAGTTTTTTTGCCTTTTCAATTGCCACTTCGGAAAAATCTGTTGCATAGACATGATGACCAAGTGAAGCAAGATAACAAGAATTGCGCCCCTCACCATCGCCCGGCATAAAGATTTTAGAACCAGGGGTCAGGTAATTTGCATGTTTTTTTACAAATTCACTCGCCTCGGTGCCAAACACAAACTCATCGGTATTAAAGCGATTATCCCAAAATTCCTTTGTCATCATCTTGTCCTTTTTACTTGATTTTCTTTGTTATAAATTTTTGGCATTAAATGTATCGCATGACGCAGGGTCACCTGATTTCATACCAACATTAAACCATTTTTCACGTTGTGCGGATGTGCCGTGGGTAAAGCTGTCAGGAACAGCATAACCTTGGGCACGCTTTTGCAGGCGATCATCACCCACGGATTCTGCGGCATTCATTGCCTCTTCAATATCGCCTTGTTCAAGGTTTCCGGCGTCGGCAATCGCATTCTTTGCCCATGCGCCGGCAAAACAATCGGCCTGAAGCTCGATACGAACCGAAAGCGAGTTTGCCCCCTTATCTTCGCCAGAGCGTGCCATTGCGCGGTGGGCTTTTGACAAAATTCCCATTTCGTCTTGAACGCGGTGACCAATTTCATGGGCAACAACATAGGCTTCGGCAAAATCACCATTTGCACCCAATGAAGTGCGCATTTCATTAAAGAATCCCATATCGAGATATACTTTGCCATCACCTGGGCAATAAAATGGGCCAGTTGCTTGGGATGCCGTTCCACATGCCGATTTGGTTGAATTATCGAAAATGACCAAAGTTGGCGGGTTATAGGTTCCGCCATTTTGTTTGAAATAATTGCCCCAATAATCTTCGGTCGAGCCAAGAACGCGGGCAATACGTTTTGCGGTGCGCGCTTCGTCTGTGTTGCGATCATTGGCTGTATTAAGGCCGTTGGCACTTGTATCCTGTCCTTGATAGCCACTTTGGGAATATGAATTATTATCAGAGGGCAAATTGGCAAGCAGGTTTTTGCCGCCACCAAAGAACAAAATCAAAAGAACAACAATTACAAAGCCCAAACCACCACCGGTGCGAATTGGAATTCCGCCATTGCCAAAGCCACCACCTAAGTTGCCGCCAAATCCACCATCATCACCACCTGAACCACCACGGCGGTCTTCAATATTTGTCGATTCCCTGAGATTTTCGTCGCGCATTATTACCTCTTTATTTTAGAGGCATAATAAATGTTCACGCGCTTTATTTAAAGCACTATTGTTTGTTCATAGCAGTCTTTATTGCCGCAGGTGCGAAGGCGTTGCGGGCAAAGCGCGGATTATCCTGTGGCTCATAATCTGGGGCTTTATCAAATGCCAGTTTTTCAAGTGTTGGCGCATTTTGCCCCAAGCGTTTATGATAGACCCAAAGATTGGTCATAACCTTTTTAACATATTCGCGCGCTTGGGTGTTTGGTGTGGCCTCTATGAACATCAAAGTATCATTGCTCATGGCGATATTGCGCGACCATTTATTCACATTCCCCGGGCCCGCATTATACGCCATAAGTGCGCGGGCAACCGAGTTGTTAATCTGATCAAGGCGTAAAACATATTCAAGATAATTTTCGCCGAGTGAAATATTAACCTCATCATCATGCAAAAGACTTGGGTTATTGCGATAATCGGGACGACCAGCAAGCCATGCCGCAGTTGCCGGCATTAATTGCATAAGACCACGTGCGCCGGCATAAGAAACCGCAGTTGAGTTGAACTTACTTTCTTGGCGCATAATTGCGTAAATAAGTGCGCGGTCCAACACAAAATCACCACCCCGTGGATGGGCATCAAGTGGCAGAGGGTATGCCTTGGCAATACCTGTAAACACTGTTGAACGGGCGATTTCATCGGATAAATCTTCGAAACCCAATGCCGATGCAATTGTGGTAAAGGCAATGTCATCCTTGGTTTCATTTTCAAGCCATGCATTGCGTAATTCAAATTGCGCAATGTCTTTTTGGCCAATATCAAATAATTCTATGGCATGTTTTAGGCGCGGGCTGGCCTCAACAATATCATAAAGGCTTTTACCCTCATTGGCGGCATCGGGCATTGTGAAATTATCCCAAAGCCCAAAGCGCATCATCGCTAATTGTCCATAAAATGTGAATGGCGTATTGGCAGCGATTTTTAGATATTTATCTTCTAATTCTTTGTTGTCCAATTTTGCTGCGGCGCGTGCCGCCCAAAATGCCCCTTCTGAACGGGTGAAATCATCGCCATATTGCCAGTTTGCAGTTTTATCAAAAAAGCGCACGGCATCCTGATAATGACCAATACGGTATGCGGCAAGGCCGCCAAACCATGTGGCTTTACCAATTACCCCGCTATTGCCCTGTAAATCGGCAAGATTGATGGCGGCAATATCGCGGTTAGCGCGGAAAAGGCTTGCGATTTGTGAAACTGCGGCAATGTCCGCTGCGGTGGTGTTGGGCGCGCGTTCATTGGCAAGTTCTTTTGGGGCTTTAAAACTTATAAGATTTTCACGTTTTTTGGGAAATACAGGCGCGGAAATATCTTTAACGCCCATTCTTTGTAGTTTGAAATAAATTATATCGGCGCCGAATTTATCGCTATTATTTTTATACCACCCCAATAATTTCTGCTTATCCTCAGAGGTTTCAAGCATGCGAAATTCAAGATATGGCAAAAGTGATTTATCGGTTATTTGGCGTGTGATTTCATCAATCTTTGCGGTGTCATTGCTTGCGATAAGGCCAAAGGCGTGTGTGTATAATTGATGGTCCCGCTCGATTGCCATTAATTGCGCGCGCGCTTCATAGCCACCATTATCAGAGCTAAGGGTGATTGTCTGGGCGGTTGCGGTTGAAAAACCACCCATTATCAACGCCATAAGTGACAGACCAAAAGCAAAGCGCAATTTAAACACCAAAAGATTAACAATGATTTGGATAGAATCACCCAAATATATGTTTAATTTGCCTTTTAATGTTTAATAAATCCTTCCAAGCGCCAGATTTTTCGATTGGGCGTTTCAAGAGATATGATGGGTGGAAAATGCAATAGACCGGAATTTCACTCCCATCAGGCAATTTATAAACATGCGCCTTTTTACGCAATTTATTGATACCATCACTCGAATTAAGGACGGTATTCGCCGCAACAGCCCCCACCAAAATAATCGCTTTTGGATTTTTCAATTCAATATGCTTTTGTAAAAATGGGAAAAGAATTGTTGTCTCTTCTTTTGTCGGTGTGCGGTTGCCGGGTGGGCGCCAATTTACACAATTGGTTATGTAAAGATTGGTTTTGCGATCAAGACCGATTGAGGCAAACATCCTATCAAGCAATTGCCCCGATACGCCAACAAATGGTTTGCCTTGTTCATCCTCATCACGTCCGGGCGCTTCGCCAATTGCCATGATGGGGGCATCAAGCGCACCATCGGCAAAAACCATCTGTGTTGCTTTGGGCTTTAGTGCGCAACCATCAAATGCATCAAGTGCCGCCCGCAAAGTTTCAAGTGATGTGCAGCGGGCAACAATTTCTTCGGCCTTGGCGATGGCATCTTTTGGATTGGCAATATTTTGTGAAACGTTTAAATTCGCAATTGGAAGCGATGGTGCGGGTTTTGCCTTTGGCGGTTCGCGATTAGTTTTAATATCTTCAACTGGTTCAATTACCGAAACACCGTTTGATTCCCACCACCCCAAGAGATTAATGGCGGCATCATGAAAATTAACGCTGTTTGAAACACTGTTTCCCAATTTTTCGACCAAAGTTTCTGCAATACCGCAGGAAATTAAATAACCAATGCTTGATTTAAAATTTTTCAGTCTTAAAAGCAATGCTACATAATATATTTAAAATAAAGTTCGCAGCATAAATTAAAACAGACTAACTGGGGAAAAGTTATGGATAATCAAGAAATCGAACGCGAGTCTATGGAATATGACGTTGTCATAGTCGGGGCTGGTGTTGCGGGTCTTTCAACGGCAATCAAATTAAAACAATTGAACCAAGAATTAAATATTGCCGTTCTTGAAAAAGGTGCCGAAGTTGGCGCGCATATTTTATCTGGTGCGGTTATTGACCCATCAGGTCTTGATGAACTTTTACCCAATTGGCGTGAGGCATCTGACTGCCCATTAGAAACTGAAGTTCAAAAAGATGAATTTTACCTTTTGAATGAAACCGGCTCTATTGGTTTGCCACATTTCCTTATGCCGCCATTGATGAATAATCATGGAAATTATATCGGCTCTTTGGGTAATGTTGCGCGCTTCCTTGGCGCCCATGCCGAAGAATTAGGGGTCGAAATTTACCCTGGCTTTGCTGCTGCTGCATTGGTTTACAATGATGATGGCTCTGTAAAAGGTGTGCAGGTTGGTGACATGGGCGTTGGTCGCGATGGTCAGCCAAAGGGTGACTTTACACCGGGCATCGAGCTTCATGCAAAATATACCATCCTTGCAGAAGGTGCGCGCGGCTCATTATCAAAGCAGGCAATTGCAAAATATGGCCTTGATAAAAATTCCGATTATCAAAAATATGGGATTGGCATCAAAGAATTATGGCAAATTGACCCTGCTAAACATAAAAAAGGTACTGTCCAACACTCATTCGGTTGGCCATTAAAAGATGAAGATGGCAATGGCGGTGCATTCCTTTACCATTGGGGCGATAATTTTGTTTCCGTTGGTTTTGTGGTGCATCTAAACTATAAAAACCCATATTTGTCGCCATTCGAAGAATTCCAAAAGTTAAAACATCACCCACTTTATGAAGATACTTTCAAAGGTGGCAAACGTATCGCTTATGGTGCACGCGCCTTGACCGAGGGTGGCTTCCAATCAGTTCCTGATTTGGCATTCCCTGGTGGTGCATTGGTTGGTTGTTCGGCAGGTTTTATGAACGTGCCGCGTATCAAAGGTTCTCATAACGCAATTAAATCTGGTATTTTGGCGGCAATCGCAATTGATGAAGCGTTCAAAAGCGGTGATGCACCGGCAACCCTGCCAAACCTTAATCAGCTTTATCAAAATTCTGAAATCAAAAAAGATTTGTACCGCGTTCGTAACGTAAAACCACTTTGGTCAAAATTTGGCACAATGGTTGGGGTTGCGCTTGGTGGTCTCGATATGTGGTTCAACACCTTATTGGGCGTATCGCCATTTGGCACAATGGCACATGGCAAGCCGGATTCAGAATGTTTGAAACCTGCCGCTGAATGCACGAAAATTGAATATAAAAAGTCTGATGGCGTTATTTCATTTGATCGCCTGTCTTCTGTGTTCTTATCAAACACCAACCATGAAGAAGATCAGCCAGTGCATCTAGTTTTAAAAGATGCCGAATTGCAAAAGGCTTCAGAGTTAGACGTATTTGCCGGCCCATCAACCCGCTATTGTCCAGCCGGTGTCTATGAATGGGTTGACGGAAAATATGTAATCAACGCCCAAAACTGCGTGCATTGCAAAACCTGCGATATCAAAGATCCAAACCAAAACATTACATGGACTGTTCCCCAAGGTGGCGAAGGTCCAATTTACTCGAATATGTAGGTTTGGACGTCGAACTACGGGCAAGCCTGCTCGCAGGTATTAACATACCTGCTGCGCGGTCTTACCCGTATTTCTTAGCCTAAACCCACATCTTCTGAATAAATCATGGCAATAGGCGTTGATTTATTGGCGAGCCTGCTCGTGAGGTTTAACATACCTGCTGCGCGGTTTTCACCAATATCTCTTTGCCAAAATCCACATATTTTTTGTAAATGCATGGTCATGATGGCGCGTTAAAAACATTTCACCAAAACTATAAATAATAAACATGATATTGCGCTTGCTTATGAATTTGCGGCGTTATAGATTGGTCAAATGAAATCACGCTTGAAAAATATTGTTTTTGGATTTTCGTCACTTTGCTTTTTTGTTGGCGTTGCCCCTGCTTTTGCTTCTGAACCCGTTGTTTTGCACCGCGACAATGCCATAGAGCTTGGTAATCTTTATGCCGATAGCTTAACTGGCACATATGCCCAAAATGTCGGCGATGCCAAACTTGCCGCCGCCGCGTATGTGAGTGCATGGGAGCATAACAAATCTGATAGCGAATTGTTCGATCGTGCGGTTCGCGCCTATATGGTTTTTGGCGATATTGATAATGCAAGCAAGATTGTTATCCCTGCGGATAAGGCGCTTTTAAATGACGATGCCAAATTGATTTTGGCTTATAATGCGCTTTTGTCTGGTAAGGCTGGTGACGTAAATAAATTATTGCCATTCGACAAGGATTCAACCGTTTTCACGCCCACGCGTGCGCTTTTTGCCCGCAACCTAAAGGCATGGGCCTTGGCCAAAGAAGGCAAAAAGGATGAGGCATTAAAAATTGCTACCGTTCCAGCGGGTATCAAAAGCATTGACAAGGCCGCAAATTATTCACGTGGCCTTTTATATCAATATTTTGGTGATAATGAGGATGCGCTTGCGGCCTATGAAACCGCATATCAATCAGGTGCAATAAATCAAATTGGTATCGAGTCTTATGTTAAATTACTGGCATCAACTGGTCAAAAAGATAAGGCGCTTGCGGTTTTAAATGAATTAAAGGCCGCCAATGCATCCGATTCCTATTATGATAATGTCTATAAAACAATTGATGCGGGAAAATTGCCGGCGTTAAATAAAAAAGACAAAAAGCAAATTAATAAATATATCGGCTCTTCATTAGGGGTGATTTCAATTGCGCAATCAGGTGATTTCCGAAATGGCTCACCATTATCAGAGCTTGCAATTGCCCGTAAATTTGACCCAACACTTTATTCATTAAATGTTACATCGGCACGAATTCTTTCGGCGCTTAATATCGATGATGACGCGGTAAAATTATTAGAAGCTGTTCCGGCAGATTCATTGAATGGCGATCAGGCAAGTTCTTTACTGGCAAGTATTGTCTTTGACAAAGACAAGGCAAAAGGTGTTGCAATTGCCGAGCGCGCTTTAAAAGCAAATCCAAGCATTTCCAACCGCGTTTCCGCCGCAGTATATTATATTGATACCAAACAATATGATAAATCAATTGAACTATATAATAGTGTGATTGCCGATGCTGCATCATCAACAAGCGGTTTTGAAATGTGGCAATTGTATTTTGGACGTGCCAATGCCTATTTGGGCATCGAAGATTGGGACAATGCCATAAAAGACTTGCGCAAGGCAAATGAATTAAATCCCGGAAACCCAAGCCTTATGAACAGCCTTGGTTATACCCTTGCTGACAGGAACATAAATTTACCAGAGGCACAAAAATTACTTGAAGATGCGGTCGCACTTGACCCGCGATCTGGTGAGGTTTTGGACAGTCTTGGCTGGGTATTATTCCGCATGGGAAAATATGACGAAGCACTTGACAGGCTCGAGGTTGCATTCTCATTATCGCCAGGTGTTGGTGAAATTGCTGAACATTTGGGCGACGCCTATTTCCGTACCAACCGCAAGACTGAGGCAAAGTTAGAATGGGAAAAGGCATCCCGCCTTTATGAAAAAGATTCAGACAAGGCGCGCGTATTGTCAAAGGTTGAAAAAGGTCTCGAAAATTTACCGAAAAGCAAAATGGCCCAACAATAAATGCCAAAGGCTGTGTAAAAGTCATGTTTAAAAAAGCAATTTAATTGGTTGTTGTGAATGTCTCTGCAACGCTATTTCTCGCCTGCAAAAATAAATCTTACCTTGCACGTAAGTGCGCCAATTGCGGCGGGTGAAAAATATGCGGGATATCACAAACTTGATTCACTCGTGGCATTTACAAAAGATATTGGCGATTATTTGTATTTTCTTCCGTCAGAAAGCCTTGAGTTAATTATTAGTGGTCGCTTTGCTAATGGGCTTGATACTGGTGAAAATAATATAATTATCAAGGCATTAAGATTGCTCGAGGCGCATGTTGGGTATTCAATTAAGGCAAAAATTGAACTTGAAAAGAATTTGCCAATTGCCTCTGGCATTGGGGGTGGTTCGGGCAATGCGGCGGCGGCATTAATTGGCTTGAACCAGATATTCAATCTCGGTCTAGATTATGAAGTTTTGGAGAAAATCGCGTTGCAACTTGGGGCCGATGTTCCAGTTTGCCTAAAGCGTTTGCCAATAATTATGCGCAATATCGGTGATGAATTTGCACCGGCACCAAAGTTTCCCAATCTTCCGATTGTGCTTGCCAACCCATTGGTGGAATGTTCAACCCCATCAATCTATAAAAAATTTGACTTTTTAAAAGATTACGATTTTTCGGAATTTGAATTTAAAGATACCACTAGTTTGGACGGGTTTTGCGATCTTATTTCAATCGCAAAAAATGACCTTGAAAATGCAAATTTTGCACTTTATCCGCAGGTGAAACTATTGGTAAAAACCATGAAAAACCTTACTGGGGTTAAATTGGTTCGTATGTCTGGCTCTGGCGGAAGTGTTTTTGCAATTTTTGAGAATGCAGACTATGCAAAAAAGGGTGCAGAAACTTTGCACGAAATCTATAATAACCAAATTTGGGCAATAGCAGGGGCGCTGGCTGGAAATCATGAGTGAAGAATTAAATATATTCCAAATTAACGGAATGCTTGCCTTTATTGCGTCACTGGTTTGCACACGCTTGTTAATAAGTGCGCACCTTAATGATGCGCCAAATGATGCCCGCAAATTGCATGACAAAAATAATGCAACGGCGGGTGGCTTGGCAATTATTTTGGGTTTTTGTGCTGGCTTAATCTCACTAAATCACCAAATGGGTCTAGTTGAAAATAAGCAAATTTTGTTTGTTGTCGGGCTATCACTTTCTTTGGGGTTAATTGGCCTGATTGATGATGTTTTTACCCTTAAATCACATTTTAGAATGGCACTTTTGGTTTTGATAATTGGCCTTTTTTTGCGGCCTGAATTTGTTGTTAAAACCCTGCCAATTTATACCGGCATACGCATTGAAATCGGCATGATTTTTGGGATTGTCGGCTCGTTCCTTTGGCTGATGCTAATGATTAATGCCGTGAATTTTATGGACGGGGCCAATGGCGTTGCTTTTGGCGCAATTTCTATATCCTTTATCGGTCTTGGGGCGATGTGCTTTTTCCATGGCGAAATTGGTGGCGCGGCAATGTGCTTTTTGGCGACCGCCGCTATTTGGGGCTTCTTGACCTATAATGTGGGTAAGGGGAATATTTTTGCGGGTGATGTGGGTTCGTGGTTTATTGGCGGTCTTTATGGCGCAATGGGATTATTGGCAGCAAAGGCGGGCGTGAATGTTTTTGCAATTGCGCTTTGTGCCTTGCCAATTCTTGCGGACGTGATTTTAACAATTATTCACCGCATTAAATTGGGTGAAAATATTTTATCTGCGCATAACCGCCATATTTATCAACGCATTATAAAGGGCGGAAAGTCACATTTTTACACCGCGCTATTATTATGGTTGCAAACCCAAGTTTGCGTAGCGGCGGCAATTGCTGGCGATAAATTTGCACAAAATTATCAAGCAGTGATTTTTGCCGGAATGGTTGTGATTTATATTATTGCCTTCGCAATCTTAAGACCACGATTAGAAGCCAAAATTATCTAATACGGCTTACAACCATATCAGCAAGGCTAATCAGTGCTTGTTTGATATCAGAATCCGCAAGATTATCTAATGCCGCCTTGGCAAGATCGGCACGTGATTGCGCCTCATTCAATGTTGCCTCAATCGCGCCGGTTTGCTTGATGTAGGTGAGGGCAGTGTAAAGATCCTCATCAGAATGTTTGCGGGCAAGCACTTTTTTCCAGAATTCATTTTGCTTGTCATCGGCTTTTTCAAGTGCGGCGATTAATGGGAATGTTGCCTTACCTTCCCGGAAGTCATCGCCAACGCGTTTTCCAAGTTCTTGGGTAATACCACCGTAATCAAGTGCATCATCAGCAAGTTGGAACGCCATACCAAGTTCTTGACCATAAATACGGAAGGCATCAATAGTATCTTCATCCGCACTGGCACAAATCGCGCCACATTCAGTTGCCGCAGCAAAAAGGGCCGCGGTTTTAGATGAAATAACCTCAAAATAGGTTTCGCGTTTTGCCGTTCCGGCAGAAGTTGACGCAAGTTGCAAAACTTCACCTTCAGCAATTACGGATGAGGTGCGCGCCAAAATTTCAAGGATGCGAAGTGAATTTGTGGCAACCATCATGCGGAATGCACGCGCGAAAAGGAAGTCACCAACCAAAACGCTTGCCTTGTCACCCCAAATTAGGTTCGCCGCCTTTTGCCCACGACGTAGGTTTGAACCATCAACAACGTCATCATGCAGAAGGGTTGCCGAATGGATAAATTCAACCGCCGCCGCAAGTTTAATTGCGGGCTTGCCAACCGCGCCACACATTTTGGCGGCAGCTAGTGTTAAAAGCGGGCGAAGTCTTTTGCCACCTGCGTCCACAAGGTGATGGGCAACATCGGGGATAAGGCCGACATTCGACATCATTTGCGATGAAATTTCTACTTCAGTTTGCGCCAGCTCACCCTCAAGAAGTTGCGAAAGAATTTCCATCGCATTAGGAGTTTTCACAGCAGGCACAATTGCAGGTGCGTTCAAAACAATTCTCCGAAATTATAGTGCAAT
>APMI01004614.1_pt1 | contig 69149 bp, 53 predicted proteins | sample 667938 | NCBI WGS metagenome assembly APMI01 (sample SAMN01084076, study PRJNA167559) | wastewater metagenome | biome: Wastewater | place: Denmark: Ejby Moelle, Odense | collected 2011-11-28
GGGAAATCAGTAACCGGATGCCATTGAACATCTTTAGGGATAACCAATTGTTTTTCACCCTTATGCTCAAGGGTAACAGTGTGGGCGATAAATTTGCCTGAACGGATTGCTTTCAAAAGCTCATTGCCTTTTGCAGAAATTGCAACCGGATCAAGACCGCCGCCGTAAAGAATACCAGGGACACGACCTTCACGACGAACTGCACGCGCGCTACCTGTGCCAGTTTCACCACGAACGTCCACTTCAATAACAATGTTTGATGACATTGGGACACTCCAGAATAAAAATTAAAACAAGTCTTTATGAAAATTCAAAGGTCAAGACCCAGCATCGCAAACTCATAAAGACGAAACGAGGCGCACCCCATAACCGATGTTATATGGAATCGCAAGCGCTTATCGCCTATTTAGCGACAAATATCTGCGAAAACCGCCTGTTTTTGGCGATTAACTGCTGGCTAATGCCACGGCCTCATCAAAATCTTTGGCAAAATATACCATATCGGTGCGCTCTAATGAGGTTACGAGTGCCTTAATATCAGATGCGATGCGATCTTTTGTGCCACTGAAAATGATTTTACCGCCATATTTTTTTAAGGTTGAAAAGGTTTTTTCAAATGCCGAAAGTCCGCTGGCATCGGTAAAGGGAACGTGCGCCATATCAATGATAAGCCATTTCACTTTTGAAGTTGTGATATTTTCAATCGCATCAATAAAGGTATTAACCGCGCCAAAGAATAATGGACCATTGATTTGGAACATCTCACAATTTGGGGGAAGGCGTTCCCGCATATCGGAATGATGGTCGGCATCAACGCTTTCAATTTCGAAATTCGCGCTCATTTTGTGCATTAGGAACATCGCGCCAAGAACCACGCCAACCTCTACCGCAACGGTTAAATCGGCGAATACAGTTAAGAAAAGGGTGATGAACAATATGGTTCTGTCTGAATTTCCTGATACTTTTACAAAGCGGATTAATTTGCCAATCTCCGCCATATTCCACGCCACAATCATCAAAATTGCACTTAGAACCGCAAGCGGGATATAGGATGTAAGGCGCCCAGCAAGCATTAATATAATCAAAAGCAAGGTTGCATGCATTACCCCCGCCATTGGCGTTCTTGCACCCGCGCGGATGTTGGTTGCGGTGCGGGCAATTGCCCCAGTTGCCGGAAGGCCACCGGTAATTGCCGACATGATATTGGCAAAGCCTTGCCCCATTAATTCGGCATTGGGGCGGTGGCGTGCGCCAGTCATACCATCGGAAACCACGGCTGATAAAAGGCTTTCAATCCCTGCAAGGAATGCGATTGTAAATGCCGATGGTATCATTTCTTTGATAAGTTTTATATCAAATTTGGGGATAACAATATCGGGAATGGTGGTGATAATCGTGCCGAATTTATCGCCAACGGTTTGGGTCGGTAGGTGTAATAAGCCAACAATTAGGGTGAAAACCACAACCGCAATTAAAAAGAATGGTAATTTTGGAAAGTTTTTACGCAAAAATATCATCAATGCCAATGATGCAATCGCGACCATCATTGTAAATGGGTTGGCGGTATGCCATGCCGAGGCATAGATTTTTAGTTTTTCAACAATCTCTGTACTGTCATGCCCAAGCGTAAGCCCAAAAAACGCGGGGATTTGGGTTATGAAAATTGTTACCGCAATCCCTGTGGTGAAACCGATAACTACGGAATTGGGAATATATTTTAAAAACACCCCAAGCTTTAACCAGCCCGAAAGCATTAACATTATCCCCGCCATCATAGTGGCAAGCAAAAGCCCGTCCATCCCGTGGGTTTGAATAATATTAGCGACCACAAGGGCGAAGGCAGCAGTTGGCCCACCAATTTGAAAGCGCGATCCACCCAGCGCCGAAATCCAAAACCCTGCTACAAAGGCAGTTTTTAAACCAACCGCCGGCGAAACCCCCGATGCAATGGCAATCGCCATCGATAGCGGCAAGGCAACAATCGCGACCGTAAGCCCCGCGATAATATCCTTTTTAAAGGTTTCAAAATCATAGCCACGACGGGCATAAGTATAAAATTTTGGAAGTAAATCCGTACGATTTGCAAACATATCAGTTATTTAAGCGATTTGGTGTTAATTATTATGAATGGCGAGAATTCGCATCTTTTTAAAAAGCTACAACTTTGCCGCCATTATAACAACCATTAAGCGACCAAAAATTCAAAAAAACCTTAATAATTACAGAAATTAAATTTGAATTATAAAAAAGTTTTCTGCTGGCTTAAAATATGGATTTATGTAAATTTGCGAATTGCCCGTTATTATGAACAATCAACCAAAAAATTGTAGGAATAATTTTACTGCGGCTATTAAAAAAGCCCCCTTGCGGGGGCTTGGTTTTAATCGAAAAGTTTTGAAACACTTTCTTCATTGGCAATTCTTCGAATAGCCTCACCAATTAGTGGTGCGATATTAACATAGCGCACTTTTTGTGCACTCTCGACCGAATGGTGGGAAATAGATTCGGTCACAACCACTTCTTTGAATGCCGATGCCGCAATCCTGTCAAATGCCGCACCCGATAAAACCCCGTGTGCAACATATGCAGCAACCGATTTTGCACCCTTTGCCATAATCGCGGCGGCGGCGTTGCAAAGTGTGCCCGCACTGTCCACGATGTCGTCAAATAGAACGCAATCTTTACCAGTTACGTCACCGATAATATTCATAACTTCGGATTCACCGGGTTTTTCACGGCGTTTATCAACGATTGCCAAAAGCGCACCAAGGCGGTTTGCCAATGAACGGGCGCGAACCACACCGCCAACGTCAGGCGAAACAATCATTAGATTATCAAGTGAATATTTTTCACGAATATCTTGTTCCATAACCGGTGTAACAAAAAGGTTATCGGTTGGAATATCAAAGAAACCCTGGATTTGTCCGGCATGAAGTTCCATGGTTAAAACGCGGCTTGCACCAGCGGCAGTAATCATATTGGCAACTAGTTTTGCAGAAATTGGTGTGCGGCCACCTGTCTTACGATCTTGGCGAGCATAGCCAAAATACGGCAATACCGCAGTAATGCGGCGCGCCGATGCACGACGAAGCGCATCAATGCAAATAAGCAATTCCATCAAATGGTCGTTGGCAGGATAAGATGTTGACTGAATCACAAAAACGTCCTCACCGCGGACGTTTTCATCAATAGTTACAAAAATTTCGTTATCTGCAAAGCGCTTAATTGTTGTCTTACACAATGACATATCCAAATAAGACGCGATTTTTTGCGCCAATTCTGGATTGGAATTCCCCGATATAATTTTCACCCGACTACCCTCATTAGATTCTGATGAACCGATGGGCGCTCAATAAAACTTTGGGCGTGGCATTACAACCCGAAAAATAACAAAAATGTATCAAATTTGAAATTTTATGTATGAAATTTAATGATAAAATCACGTTTTTTGCATGATTTCGGGCGGCGTTTTTATTTTTTGAAAAGATTTTTTTTATAAAAAACCAAAATGAACCGTAATCAGACATTAAACCTTTATGAAGCTTTTGACCGCCTTCAAGCGGGTGGAAAGCTGCGCCATTATGAGGTGCATGAACTTAAGTCACGCCTTAAAAAACCTGCCTTGAGCGATGATATCGGTATGTTGGCGCAAGTGTTCACAATGGGCGTAAAGGCATATAGTGGAAATGTAAATTTGGTGCAGCGTTACCTTGATAAATCCATGGATCCATATGATTTGGCGGGCGTAATTCGTGGTATTTGCAACAATTGGCACCATGCGGCACGGCATAAAACATTTTTACTTTCGGTTTGCCACCATCGCAATTATTTCAGGCTGTTTGAGGCGGCAAATGCGGCATTCGAAGTTTTTGAAAAAAACATCGAAAGAACCATTTTCGTTGATACTTTCGAGAGCCTTTTTTGGCGTTGGCAAGAAGTTTTGAACGCCGATGAAGACCATCATTATGAAGCCGGTTATACGCGCGGCCTTAACCGTGTGATGGAGGTTGCACTTTTGGGCGATAAAATCCATGAACCATTTCACACGCGCGCTGGGCAATTTTTAAACGCCGAATGGGAAGAGCCACTTCAAGAAAAGATTATCGAATTAAAGGCCCGTGCGGCGGATGCACGCCGCAAAATGGGCTTTTTTGCACGGTTCTTTCGGGAAAAGGAAATGGCGTAGCTATAAAAAATCGGGTTCTGGTAAGCCTTTACTGTGCAAAAATTCGCGGTTAAAGATTTTTCCGGCGTAACGATTACCATAGTCACAAAGCATTGTGACGATGGTTTTGCCTTTGCCAAGTTCGCGTGCCAATTTCATTGCGCCAACAATATTTACACCGGTTGAACCACCCATAAGCAGCCCTTCATGCTTTACAAGGTCAAAAATTACCGGCAGCCATTCACTATCTTCAACCTGAAACGCATGGTCAATTTCCACGTCTTCAAGGTTTTTGGTAATGCGCCCTTGGCCAATGCCTTCGGTGATGGATGAACCTTCGGATTTTAATTCGCCGTGTTTATAATAATTAAAAAGTGCCGCGCCCATGGGGTCGGCAAGACCAATTTGGATGTCTTTGTTTCTTGATTTTAAATATTGCGAAATTCCGCCCAATGTGCCGCCAGAACCGACCGCGCAAATAAAACCGTCAATCTTGCCGTCTGTTTGTTGCCAAATCTCGGGTGCGGTGGTGTTAAAATGCGCCAGACGATTGGCGACATTGTCAAATTGGTTTGCCCAAAATGCACCGGTTTCTTGTGCTACTTGCCCTGAATAACGGACATAATTGCCGGGGTTGGAATAGGGAAGGGCGTCAACCTCTATTAATTCGGCACCCATAAGACGCAGGGCCTGTTTCTTTTCTTCTGATTGTGTGCGGGGAATGATGATTTTGGTTTTATAACCAAGCGCATTGGCAACCAGTGCAAGCCCAATTCCGGTATTGCCCGCCGTGCCCTCGACGATTGTCCCGCCTTTTTCAAGCAAGCCCTTTTGTTCGGCATCGCGGATGATTGATAATGCCGCGCGATCTTTTACCGATTGCCCAGGGTTTAAAAATTCACACTTTGCCCAAATTTCACAACCCGTCGCCTCACTTGCGGCATTAAGACGGATAAGGGGGGTGTTGCCAATAAGATTTAATACATTTTCTGCCATATCGGCATTATACACCATTATATTTGGGGATTAATATTTATATTTAGAAATAAATTCTATTGGATGGGGCGCGGGGAGAATGGGGTTTTTTGTGATGGCGGGACAGATTAATTGTTATTGCGTTTCTGCTTTTAGGGGATACTGCTAAATTTACAACTATTGCAAGTCCTCTATATTGATTGATAATGTTTTGAATTGGCTATGAAGTATGAGTTTATAAAGTTACAAAAGCTTTATGGAAGGACGTGCAGATGCATATGAAACCTATAGTAAACAAGCCTCGAATATTGTTATCATTATGTTGTGCAATAGTACTAGCAAGTTGTGACGATAATTCATCAGAAATTATTAACGACACGGGAATAAGGCTTTTTCTTGAAATGCCAGAGTCAAAAAAATGCTATCCTGCAAATGATTATATTGAAATTAGTCAGCAAGTACATGACCCATGCCGTGTTTCAGAAACAGCATCAATGAAATTAACTGATAGCAAAGGAAATATCTGTAATGTTGATATGGATGATTTAAGAAAAAAAATTGTCATTAAACCAATTGGTGATGCTTGGGGAGGCAAATACGAAGAATTATCCCTCTCAAAACTAAATTGCCCAAATTTAGGGCTTCCAATATTGGGTGTTCCCGAGGCGATTAATTAAAGAAATTTTTTAACCGCTTATATTTGAAACAATTAGGAATTGGATATTAGTTTATCTTTTATGCTTCCGACAAGAGACGCCGTTATTTATCCCCAACGCAACAAATGCCCCTATGATCATTCCCGAAAGACAAATATTCAAAATTTCGAAGATGATAGCGATTGATAGCATTTGACGGCGGATTTTTTCTGGTAAAAATGCTATCATTTTATCATGCTTAGTTTTCGAAAATGATTTGTGCCTATTTACAATAAATCTATATGAACCTATCAAATCATCATGCAAAATTTGAAAAATTCAAAACTCGTATTTCCTGCACTTGTTACTTTGGCTTTCATTTTATTGGTGGTTCTCGATAAAATTGAAAGCGGCCTATTCGAAAGAATAGTTTTTACGATTTTTGTGCTTGATGTTTGGGTAATCGGGCTTTGTTTGCACGAATTTGCGCATGCCTATTCGGCATATAAATTTGGTGACAATGATGTTGCGCAAAAGGGTTATTTGACACTAAACCCGCTTTTATACGGCAATGCGGCGACATCGTTTATTTATCCGATAATCATTCTTTTAATCGGTGGTTTGCCTTTGCCGGGTGGTGCAGTTTATCTTGATCATTCCAAAATTAAAACCAAGTTTGAAATTGCCCTGACCTATATTTGCGGGCCATTGGCGAATTTGTTTTTTGGGATTGGATTGGGGTTAATTTATCTTGTTATGGGGCGGGTTGAGCATGACGCAATAATTGATGATGCCCTTACGCTGTCGGCATTTTTGCAATTTTATACGTTTATTTTCAACCTTTTGCCACTGCCAGGGTTTGACGGCTTTGGGGCATTATCAATTTATTTTAACCCTGAATTTCGTGCAAAAATGTTAAAGCTATCGGCGATTATGATGGTTGGTCTTTTGTTTGCGGTATTCTATTTCCCCGGTGTGTTCTTTATTTTGCAACGCCCTGCGGTTGATGGCATTCAAATGATGGGCATGAATATTGACGCCCTTATGAACGGGTTTGATAATTTTATAAGCGGCGCAAATTAAACGCCCTTTCCGAAAATCCGAAAAGGGCGTTAAAAATTTTGTTTGTTAGCTTAAGATATTAGTATTTAAGCGCAAAGTTCACACCAACCAAACGCGGTGCGCCGCGAATGAAGGTTGGAATGGTCAAGCTATCACCAATATTACCGGCATCAAGCAGATATTCCTTGTCGGTTAGGTTGTTGGCAAATACTTCCACACTCCAGAGGGCGTTTTCGCTTTGGTATTTTGCCGATAGATTAACCAGACCATAAGCGTCTTGATATTCATCAACTGCGCGGTCACGCAATAGTGGTGCAGTTGCCAATAAAGGCGGTTGCAAGTCGCGGCGGTCATTATCATCAGAGAAGAAGGTTTTCGACTGCCAAGTATAGGTTGGGGTTATCATAATTCGCCCCATGCCATTCAAAGGAATTGTCCATGTGCCACCAACAGAAACCGCATTATCTGGTGATAGGCGGAATTGGTTGCCATCATATGCACCACCGTCAAAACGCGCGTGGTTATAGGCATAGGTTGCAAACATTTCCAAATTGTCCATTGGGCGTAGTTCGGCCGCAATTTCCGCACCCGGCGCATTTGCCTTGCCGGCGTTAATGGTCACAAGTTGCCCATTTGAATAAGACTGGGTTTGGAAGTTTTCGTATTTATAATAATAAACCGAACCATTAAGTTTTAATTTGCCACCCATTGTGCGCAAATTGCCGCCAATCTCAAATGAATCAACGGTTTCTGCCGGAAGCTCTGATATATTTACGCTTGTACCAGGAAGGTTTCCAGCATTGATTGAAATAACCTCTGGGCGGCGACCACGGGCATAAGATGCCCAAACACTGGCATTTTTGTCAAACTCATAACGGGTTACAAGACGCCCTGCAAAGCCGTCAAAATTATCCTTTTTCTGAACCAATGCAGTTGGTTGGGTTAATGCGCCATAATTTGCCAGTTGCCCACCGGTTAAAAGCGCGGTCACAAGTGCCTGACCTTGATTTATATACGCCATCCCGGTTGCGGTTTGTCCCGCATTAACCAATGCCGTTCCGTTGGAAATAAGGGTTGAAGCCACCAAAAGGTTGCCAAGGCGGCTTGGGCCATTCAGCAAATCAGCTTGAAGACCAGACTTTTTATTATCCATTGTATAACGCAGACCGCCGGTTACATCCCATTTATCGGTTACGTGCCAAGTTGCATCGGCAAAAAAGTCATAAGATGATGATTGCGAATAATTGACGTATTGTTCGCGGTGTTCGGTTTTCATGCTATTATATAATGCGGTGGCATAAGGGGTTGAAAAACCTGCGGCTTGCAAGAAGCCAATACCAATTGCCTGTGCTTCTGCGACACTTGGTGTAGAGCGGGTTGGGGTGGTGATTAAATAACCAGACAATAATGCGGTTAGATAATGCTCATCCATTTGTGAGGCAAAGCGGGTGCTGTTATCTTCATTGATATAAGATACGCCGGCAAAGCCTTCGATTGGGCCTTTGTCTTTAAAGGTTATACGCAATTCTTGTGAATATTGCTTGCCGTGTGCGTCTTCTGCACCTTGCATAAGGTTGATTGCACTGCCATCAGGATCGAATGCTTCAAATGCTTCAAAATCACGATAGCCAGTGATTGAAGTAAGGGTGAAGTTTTCGTTCAATTTCTTTTCGGCAATGAAGGTAAAGGTGTTTACGGTGCGATCAAGACCGATTTCTTTGCCATTTTCAAAGTTTGCATAAGATCTGTTTAATGCAGCCGGTGAATAAGGGCTTATGGTGCCGCCATCAGGGATAAAAGTTCCTGATTTAAATGCGGTTCCGCTGTTGTTATCGTGGTGATAATTGTAAATGAAATCCATTTTTAAAGTATCATCAGGGCGCACACTTAGGACACCACGCATTGCGTTTACCTTCGCCCCCTGAAGCTTGTCGCCACCAAGGGTGTTGTCGGTCCAGCCATCGCGTTGGCGCATGGTTCCGGCAATACGAATTGCAACCTTATCCTCAATAATTGGCATATTTACCATGCCAAGGGCGCGGAAATAATTGTCTTCGCCGCCGCCTAATTCAAGGCCGGCGTGAATTCCGGTAACATCGGCTTTATGTTGAATTACGTTGATGCCGCCAATCATTGCCGCACGACCGAATAGGGTGGCTTGTGGACCTTTTACAATTTCCACACGTTCAAGGTCATAAAGTTCGGTATATGCCCCGCGGTTACGTGATGCCGAAACGCCATCTTGGAAAATTGCAACGCGCGGTTCGTCAAATGCTGCACCGCTGTCTGTGGTGATGCCGCGAACCACAAAGCCCGAATTGTTTGCGCTTTGCTCTTGAACGCGAATACCTGGGGTGAATGCCGCAAGCTGGTCAAACTTGGTGATGCCAAGGCGGTTTAACTTCTCACTACCGAGGGCGAAAATAGATGTCGGAACTTTCTCAATTGCCTGCGAGCGTTTTTGCGCCGTAACAATAACGACCTCTTCTTTGGCTTGTGTAGTATCTTGTGCGAATGAGATTTGTGGAATAATTGCAAGGCCAATAATGGCAGTTGACGCAATCAAATGCGCCTTTAAATTAGACATATTTCTTCCCTCCAAGGATGCGGTTTTTTATTACGCCCCATTTTTAACAATTGTGTAACATAAGCCCTTTGAATTGCAACGTTTCTGTAAGATATTTAAGCAATAGCTAATGCAACCTATTGTCGCGCATAGGTAAATCGCTATTATTCTGTATTATTATTTTTGATTTTGAACCCTATAAAATCTTGACTGTATTAATTGGTTATCATATCTTTTTTTAGGTTAGCATCAAAAAACCAAAGCAAGAAACTGTCAGGGGGAAAAATGTCAAAAAGAACATCATGTTATAGCTTGCTATTTTTTAGCGTGTTTTTTACCACCTATGCTTTTTCCCAAGGCGTCGATGGCAATTCGCAAGGCGATTTACCAAAATTCACTATAAAATCACAGTTAACATTGGCGGATGATGAAACCCTAAGATATGGCGGCATGAAAGATCAGGTCGTTATTTATAATTCCATAATTGCTATGACACAGAATATCGACCAGTCAAACTTGGTCACAATGACTACAAATTCTATTGAAGATAAATTTAAAGATTATCGGAAAAATAATTGTGAAAACCTTGGTAAGCATATACTTTTTTTAAAATATCAAACGTCGGGTTTCGTTAATCAATGGAATAATTGGGTCAATAGTGGTCCAACCTTTTATTTTGGTGAGGCCGAAAATTGCCGACCAAATGGTAAGGGGATAATTGGCTATACAAATGGATATTTATATTATGGCAATATCAAAGAAATAAATTCATATTATGCGGCGGAAAAATCCGCTAAAAAACCAGAATATATTGCTCCAATGCCTTTTGGTACAGGGTTTTATCGAAGTAAAGCGCAAATAGAAAATGGTGGCGGTTTTTATGTCGATACAAAAGAAGGCAGTAAATATCGCCATGATTTCCAGTCAAATAAAACAGCCTTTGAAGAAGGGTTTGGTAAAAAAACATATTTACGTAACCTCATTTCTTTAGCAAATGGCGCGCTTGAAATATCTAAAAGTGAAGATACAGGATACCTCCAAAACAAAATTGATTTACTGGGCACTTATTTTCCGGCGGATTCAAAATCATTTATTACAGGCGTTGATTCAGATGGTTCTACACCTTATGGAAAAGGCATAAAGGCAACGGCATTTTTACCAGATCACAAAAGATTTGATAGTGAATTTTTTGACAAGGGTGAAGTTGTCGGCGGTAAAAATATAAGCTTTTATGATGATAAAAATGGCATAGTGTATAATGGCACTTTGACTTTTGGCTATAAACTCGATGAATATTCCGATAGTGGCAGGTGGGGAAATGTAAAAGTTACATTCACTAAACCATATAATGAATATCCGATTGGCGATTATATTGGCAGAATTGGCACTAAAAACAAAATTTCTGGATATCTTCCATTGCAAAGTGCGATAAATAATTTGAAGCCTGCACCGTCTGGCAAGAATTGCCGAATAATAGATAAAACCACATTAGATGCTACAAAATTTGTATATTGGTGGCCGTTATGCAGTAATAATTTTTCAGTTGCATTTTCGAAAGATGGCAAAGCAAGTATCGCTCAGTCTTGGGCAAGTGGTTCAAAAGGTGTGATAGATAAAATATACTATTCATCGCTTATTAATGGATATACTAGTTTTAAAATTTCTGCCGATGCCCTAAGCCCTGTTGATTATTCACCAATTGGCAAAGCAAAGTTAGAAAAACAAATTTCAATAGATGGACCATATAGTTTTGTAGGTATGTTTGATGGTTTTTTTCCGTCAGGTCCAGGTATTTGCAGTAATGAGGGTTTAGAAGAAGAACCATGCTTCTACACCAAAGGTAAACGTACAGATGAGCTTTATCTTGCCCGCGCTGCTGCTGATAAGGCCGCTTATGAGGCGGCGCGTGCCAAAGAAGCTGCTGAAAAGTATGCGCGGGCAATAGAAGAAGAAAATCGTCGCCAACAAATGGCGTATGAAGAAGCCGAAGAAGCAGCACGATATGAAGCCCGTCGTCAGCAGAAAATGCAGGATGATGCCGATGCTTATGAGGCAGGGTTAAGGGCGATGTCACAGGGGATTCAGGATGCATTTGCATCACAGGCAAATGCCAATGTTGCACAGGCACGCGCTGAAATCGCTACAAATAATGCCAGAAATAATGCAATGCGTGAAACCATGGCACAGCAAAGTGCAGACGCAAGCCGAGCTTACGATGAAAGACAACGGCAGCAACAATTATTACAACAACAACGTGATTCAGCTGAAAAACAACGTCAGGCACAGGAAAAACTAAAAGCCGCACAAGCAGCTGCCCGTCAGGCAAATATTGCTGCGCAACAAAATAAACAAATTAACCAAAATCCAAATTTTGCTGATAATGGCTTAACTTTGAAAACACAAAATACAAATTCGACGAATGGTGAGACATTTATACCGAAAGATTCCGGTAAAACATGTGATATGGATAATGAATGTATTAGGTGGAGGCGGGTTGCGAGTACGCCGCATTGGAAGTGTAGTGAAAAAAATATTAGTTTTGGTTACTCTATCTTTGTTGAAACTCCTGAAGGACAAGCAAAATTTGAAGAAAATGCACGAAATATTGAGAAATATGTAAGCCCTTATGATGGTGGCAAAGCGTTGGCAGGTTATAAAAAAGAATGGAACGAACAAGTATGTAGCCGTAAGGTTGAAAATCCCGGCGCAAGTCAACAATAATTGATTATAATGCACTTTGCTTACTTAAATGAAAAAAATCCCCCTATTTTATTAGGGGGATTTTTATCAAATCTCAAATTTTTCTAATTTCTTATCCACCGCCACATTCTTCAATGTAACATATGCCGGCATACCGTTTTTATATGGTGGGTAATCTTCACCTTGGATAAGCCCGCTTAGATAATCGCGGCACGCCTGTGTTATGCCAAAGCCATCTTCGGTGATGAAATCTTTTGGCATGAATTTTTCAACATTGGCAACATCGGCAAGTTTTGCTTCACCGATTTCCCAAACATATGGCACAGATGATTTGCGCACGATGGTTGGCATGATTGAATTATGCCCCTCTACCGCAAATTCAACCGCTGCTTTACCTAATGCATATGCTTGTTCAACGTCGGTTTTGCTTGCCAAATGGCGTGCCGCACGTTGCAAATAATCGGCAACTGCCCAGTGGAATTTATAACCGAATGCTTCCTTTACCATATTGGCGACCACAGGGGCGGCACCACCCAATTGCGCGTGACCAAAGGCATCTTTTGTGCCTTGTTCTGCCAAGAAGCGACCATCGGGGTAATGGCAACCTTCGGAAACCACAACCGAGCAATAACCATATTGTTCAACCTTGGCTTTAACAGTTGCCAAGAATTTTTCTTGGTTAAATTCAACTTCTGGGAAAAGGATAACCACAGGAATGTCATTATCCTCATCAGCAGCAAGGCCACCGGCTGCGGCAATCCAACCTGCATGGCGGCCCATAACCTCAAGTACAAATACTTTGGTTGAAGTAAGCGCCATTGAACGCACGTCATATGATGCTTCACGGGTTGAAACCGCAATATATTTTGCCACAGAGCCAAAGCCAGGGCAGCAGTCGGTAATTGGCAAATCATTATCAACGGTTTTCGGAACGTGAATTGCCTGAATTGGATAGCCCATTGCCTCTGAAAGTTGCGAAACCTTATAGCATGTGTCGGCGCTGTCGCCGCCGCCATTATAAAAGAAATAGCCAATATTATGTGCCTTGAATACTTCGATAAGGCGTTCATATTCGCGTTTATTTTTTTCCAAAGATTTTAATTTGAAACGGCAAGAGCCAAATGCACCAGATGGCGTATAACGAAGACCGGCAATTGCTTCATCGCTTTCTTGATACACATCAATCAAATCTTCGGTTAATGCGCCAATAATGCCGTTGCGCCCTGCATAAACTTTACCAATTTTATCTGGATGTTGTTTTGCGGTTTCGATAACCCCGCAGCCCGAAGCATTAATAACCGAAGTAACACCACCTGATTGCGCGTAAAAAGCATTTTTGACCATTGCCGAACCCTTCTATTAAATATGCCACCAATTAAATATTTAAGCCTTGTTAGCAAACTATTTTGACGCGTCAATAAATGTTTTGTCACACTTAGGCTTTCGTTGTAGCTTTTACTGTCATTCATTCCAATGTCTTATGGGAAAATTTTGCCTTTATCATTGCAATTTTGTTTCCAAGTCGCTAAATCGCACCTCGATAATAGGATTTTATGAAATGACTTGGTCTCCAAACTCATGGCGTGCAAAAAACGCCAAGCACATTCCGAACGATTACCCAAGCCTTGAGGCATTGCAACAGGTTGAGGCAACTTTGTCCAAAAAACCGCCGTTGGTGGTCGCTAGTGAAATTGAAAAACTTAAAAAAGAGCTTGCCAAAGTTGCACGTGGCGAAAGCTTTTTGTTGCAAGGTGGCGATTGCGCTGAATCATTCAGTGAATTTGAGGCAGACCGTGTAATCCGTTATTTCCGCGTGTTTTTGCAAATGGCGGTGGTTTTGACTTTTGCCGGTGGTAAACATGTGGTCAAGGTTGGTCGCGTTGCAGGGCAATTTGCCAAGCCGCGTTCTTCGCCAACTGAAACCATTGATGGCGTAACATTGCCATCTTATCGTGGTGACAATATCAACGGCCTTGAGTTTAATGAAGAAAGCCGCCTTCCAGATCCGCAAAGATTATTGCAGGCCTATAACCAATCTGCATCAACCATGAATCTTCTTCGTGCGTTGGCGACCGGTGGTTATGCCGACTTGGCGCATATTAATGATTGGAACCTTAACTTTATCAAAAGACAAGATAAGGTGCAGGAAGATTATTTGAAACTTTGTCACCATATTTCTGAAAGCCTTGATTTCATTAATTCAATGGGCAAAGCGAATATCGCGACCGACACGGTTTCATTCTTTACCTCGCACGAGGCGTTATTGCTTGGCTATGAAGAAGCATTGACCCGTAAAGACAGCTTGTTTGGCTCTGGCGGCTATTACGCAACTTCGGCACACATGCTTTGGATTGGTGACAGAACTCGTGGTCTTGATGATGCGCATATTGAATATTGCCGTGGTGTTAAAAACCCAATTGGTATTAAATGTGGCCCATCACTAACTGGTGATGAATTGCTTGCGCTTATTGATCGCGTAAACCCAACTAATGAAGAGGGTAAACTAGTATTAATTGCGCGTTTTGGCTCTGATAAAATTGCTAATCACCTTCCTGAAATGGTGCGCAAAGTTACTGCTGCTGGTAAAAATGTTATTTGGTCATCTGACCCGATGCATGGAAACACCATCACTTCATCCAATGGCTTTAAAACCCGTCCGTTTGACCGTGTCATGAGTGAAGTAGTTCAATTCATGAATATCGTTCATGCCGAAGGGGCATATCCTGGTGGTATTCACCTTGAAATGACTGGTGATGATGTTACCGAATGTATCGGTGGTGCAATCGAAGTAACCGAAGATTTATTGCCATCACGCTATAATACGCATTGCGATCCGCGCCTAAATGCAAGCCAATCTTTGGAACTTGCTTTTGAGATTGCCGGAAATTTACGCACCGAGCGTAAAGAACAAAGAATGGCTGCTGCTGGTCTGTAAATGAATTTAAAAGCCCTGTAAGACAGGGCTTTTATTTTATTTAAAATATAGAGGGTGTAATGGTTTTTTCAGAAGTTCAATCTGGCTCAAGACCAATGATATATGCAATCTTGGCCTTTATGGTTTTGCTTGCCATCATTGAATATATTGTGGTTCCAGTCGGCGCGAAAATGGCCGTTAGCCTGATTATGAGTATTATTCTTGGTTTGGTTGCGACCATGCTTTTTGGGTTTAATCTTGAAACCAAGATTGATGCAAAAAACATAAGCCTAAAGATTCCTGTTTTATTAAAAACTAAAATTGCGGTTGCCGACATCATAAGTGCCGAACAATTTTCATATAGCCCACTACGTGATTTTGGTGGCTGGGGTATCCGCTATGGCAAGGGTGGAATTATGTATAATGCCAATGGCAATCAATCGGTAAAGCTGGTTATGAAAGATGGTAAAATCATCTATATCGGAACCCAAAAACCCGAAGCCCTAATTAACGCATTGGGTAAATAGATAAAATAATATCTATTTTTATTGTGAAAATTTAGGATTGTATTTCTATGTTTGATATATGGAAAAAGAATTTCGTAATAAATTTGCACCACGATATAAAAGAGCGCGCAGATTAGGGCTTCTTGAGATTTTTGGCATAGCTGCTTTTGCATTTTTGGCTTTGTCACAATTACCAAATTTGTTGGGTTATAAAATATCTCTAACAAAAACTAATGAAATCCAACCACAGACTTTTGTTGTATCATCAAATATTGATGAAAGCGATGTTGACGCGCGTGATGCTGAAGCACGGGCAATAAACAAGAAAATTGCGGAATTAAAATCAAATCCAATTAGAAATGATGAACCAGTTGATGAACCGACAATGGGACATTTAGTTTCTCAAAATAGAAATAAAGCAGGATATTATCGCAATTGCGCCGCTGCTTATGCAGACCATGCTGCACCAATATATTCAAATGAGGCCGCATATCGCCCTGAAATGGATGGCGATGGCGATGGCATTGCCTGTGAAGCAATTTACTAAAAAAGCCCCAAAGGGGGCTTTTATTATATATGTAAATAAAAATCCGAAACCGCGTTTTTCGCTGCATTTTCTGAACGCTCACCTAATGATGCAGTATTTGACCGCGATGAGTTAGGAAAAGTGTGAAGCGGTTTTCCGTAAAACGAAGAGCAAATTTGCCCTTGGCAAATTTTTATTAGAAAGGTGATATAGTTTCCAAAATTTGCTGACCAACTGGTTGTTTATTATATTTAGACAATTGACCGCGGCCGCCATAAGAAATTCTTGCTTCTGCCATTTGGGTGTGAAGCACGGTGTTGGCAGATGAAATATCTTGCGGTCTTACGATGCCTGAAACCAATAATTCGCGAATTTCATTATTAACCCGCACTTCTTGGCGACCCGCAACCACAAGATTGCCATTTGGTAAAACCTGTGTGACCAATGCCGCAACGGTTAGTGACATTTTCTCCTGACGATTTACCACGCCAGAACCAGAAAACGCACCAGCAGAAGATGTGCCAATCATATTTGCTGGGTCATAACCAGAAGGCAATATTTTCCCAGGTAGTTTTTCAAGACCAAAGAAGTTTGAAACCCCGCCAGATTTGGTTGAGCTTTCTTTACCGGTTGTGGTGTTATTCATTTGGGCATTGTCATTAATTGTGACATTGACGGTTAGAATATCACCTATTTTAGATGCACGTGGGTCGGCAAAGAATTGTTTTGCGCCCGCGCGCCATAATGAATTGGATGAAGTCCGGTTATCTGTTGCCTCTGGCATTGGCATAACCACTTGACGACGACCAGCCGCCGCCATTTGCGGATCTTGAATCGGGGTTAGTGCAGGGGGCTTTCCGGCATTTTTAATTTCATCAACAGTTGATGCACAGCCAGTAGCAAGCAAAGAAAGTGAAGCAACCACAATTAATTTAAAAGCATTGTTCATATCGATTTCACCATTAATAATTCGCGCTTAGGCGTGGGTTTGCGGTTTGTGGGCCAGAATTTTGGATACCTGAATTTTGGATGACGCGGGCATAACCATTGCCCTCGACAATTGCGTCAACCACACCATTCGATGATGAGTTGGCAACCTTGATATTTGCACCTCTTGCACCATCTGAAAGTGCTTTTCCGGTGGCGGTAATGCGCATTGCGCCATATTCATAAACCAATACAATGCCTTGCCCTTTTTTAATCAACATGGTTTGGGTAAGGTCGCTGTTGCGTAATGGCATATTGGGAGAAAGATTATGGCTTGCGGTTTTGCCAATGATATCTGTGGCGTCAACCAAGGTTCCAGTTGCCATTGAATCATTTACGCGCGTCCAAACAATCATATCAGATGTGATAACTTCATTGCGCGGAACTTCACGGTTTAAAACCGCGATTTCTTTTGCATTATCTGGGCCATTTTGATTGGCGGCATTGCGGCTTAGGTTAACTTGTGCGTATTTTTTATCGCCATCAGGGCCAAGTGATGCATCACGCCCCCAAACGGTTACTTCACGCACCTTTTCGCTATTTGCCCATTCAATGCCAAGACTTCTAAGTTTGAATTGCAATGAATCTGCTGAATACACTAATTTATGACGGTCAAGCGGGGCGCGTGCAATTATAATTCCTGCCTTATCCCCTGCGTTATCAAATAAATCGCCAATGGTAACATCTTTACCTTCGGCAATTGCATTTGATTTTAGTGCCAGACCATCCGCAAACGCAAAGCCACCTAGCATGTTAATCAACATTGCTGCGGCGATTATATCAATGATTGATGGTAATCTAAACTTTGTCATTTGCTTACTCACTTAGCTATTAACGAAGAATGCTCGAGGTGTTTTGCATCATTTCATCGCTGGCAGTAATCACTTTTGAATTCATTTCATAAGCGCGTTGGGCAACAATAAGTGATGAAATTTCATAAACCGGATCAACGTTTGACGCTTCGACATAGTTTTGGTTTAAATTGCCAAAACCTTCAGAATTTGGATTGCCAACTGTTGCCGGACCAGATGCGGCAGTTTCTTTCATCAGGTTGTCACCAACTGATTCAAGACCGGCTGGATTGATAAAGGTGGCAATGGTAATTTGCCCCAATGTTTGTGCCGCTGTTTGCCCTGAAATAGTTGCGGTTACGGTGCCATCTTTGGAAATTGAAAAATCGGTCGCGTTTTCAGGGATTTGAATTTGCGGAATAACTGTATAGCCGTCACCGGTTACGATTGTTCCATCTGGCGAAGATGAAAAGTTTCCTGCGCGTGTGTATGCTGTGGTGCCATCTGGCATTTGTACCTGAAAATAACCACGACCATTGATCGCAAGGTCATACGGATTGTTGGTTTGGGTTAATGAACCCTGTTTAGCAACACGGTAAACCGAACCTGCCTTTACACCATAACCAACCTGAACCCCGGTTGGGTCAACGTTGCCGGCATCAGATGTCGATGCACCTGGGCGTTCAAGATTTTCATAAATCAAATCCTGAAATTCTGCCCTTTGACGTTTAAAGCCAGTAGTTGACATGTTGGCGATGTTGTTTGAGATAACATCAACATTAAGTGCCTGCGCTGCCATACCGGTTGCTGCAATGTTCATTGAACGCATGTTTCACCTATACTTTCGATAATTTATCAATTGCTTTGGAGCGTAAATCCTCGGCCTGTTTTTGTAGTTTTGTTGCGCTTTCAAAGGCGCGGGAAATTTCCATAATATCGGTCAATTGCTGAACGGCGTTAACATTTGAACCTTCGACCATACCTTGAACCACTTCAAAGGTTTCCGCAGGAGCCGCGGTTTCACTGGTTGGTTTGAATAAATTGTCGCCGATTTTTTCTAATGTTCCGGGGCGGTTGAATTTAAAAACACCAATTTGCCCAACCGATGCGCCGTTTTGACGAATGTTTCCGTCTTTACCAATTAATGGCTCACCTTGTTCAACATTAAGGGTGATTTCATTATTTGAATTATCAAGAACAGGTTTGCCATCATGGGTAACAAGGCGACCAGTTGTATCAAGTGTAAATTGCCCATCACGTGTGTATGCAGTGCCATCGGCGGTTCTGATGGCAAAAAAACCATCGCCAGTTAAGGCAACATCAAGCGCGTTTCCAGATTGTGTAAGGGTTCCAGGGCGAAAATCGCGGGCGATTGAATAATCGCGAACAAATGAAACTGTTGTTGGGTTTTCGGCGATTCTTGCAGGGCGTTTTGTAATCGGTTCAAACAAAGCTTCTTCGGCCTTGAAGCCAGCAGTGGACACGTTTGCCATGTTGTTTGCGGCAATTTCCATTTTGCGCATCAAGGCATTTTGTGCCGAAAGTGTGATTAAAATCGCATTATCCATATTACGCCATATTCTTGTCGTTACACATTTTGTGTTGGAAATAGTTCTGCAATTGGTGTGCCAATTAAAAACACAATAAAAACAATATTCTGAATGGTTAACTAAATCTTAAAGGGTAAAAAATTACCTATTAATGCAGTTAAAAAGAAAATTTTATGAAAATGTCGGCAATTTTTGCCGACTTAAATACTTTTCATTAACTCACAGGCGTTAACCTTAAAACTTAACGATTCGTTTTTTGATAAAAATTTGATTCTCGGGAACACAAATGGCAGACAAAAAAGAAGAAGCCCCAGAAGTGGAAGGTGAAGAAGGCGCAAAACCCGCAAAGAAAAAACTTTCGGGCAAAGCATTAATTTTATTCATTGTCCTGCCGGCAATTTTGCTATTGGGCGGCGGCGGTGCTGCTGCTTACTTCCTTGTTTTTAATAAGAAACCTGCTGCTGAAGCGTCAAAAGATGCGCATGGAAAAGAAGCCAAAGACGGCAAAGAGGGGCACGGCAAAGAAGACAAGAAAAAGGGTGAAAAGAAAGAAGAGAAAAAAGGCGGCCATGGCGGTGGCGGTGAAGGTGGCGGCGGTGCTGAAGCTGCTGATGGCATCAAAACCTCCGAAGGGCCAAATGGCGAAACTTTCTTAACACTTCCGGATATGGTCGTTAATATTTCGACAAATGACAATCGTGCTGTTTTCTTAAAATTGCGCCTGACCTTACAGGTTAAGGATACCGAGGTTGCGGACGCAATCAAACCTGCGGTTCCACGCATCAAAGACCAATATACAGGGTTTCTGCGTGAATTGCGGGTAGAGGATATTCAAGGTTCTGCTGGATACACGCGCTTACAATTGGAATTATTAAAGCGAACTAATTTGGCGGTTGCACCGGCACATGTCGATGCGGTTTTAATTGAAGAGATTTTGGTGAACTAATGGCTGATCAAGACGATATGGCAGCCGCGTGGGAAGCGGAAATGGCAGCTGCCGAAGGCAGCAACGATGCCTTTGTCGCCGAATGGGAGGCCATGGTTGGTGACGAAAGTGGCAAGTCCATTTCATCGACTTCTATCGGCATTGAAAGAGTATTAAACCAAGATGAAATCGATAGCCTTTTGGGCTTTGATTTAGGCGATGATAGTAGCGCTGGTAACAGTGGTATCCACGGCATCATTAACTCGGCACTCGTTTCATATGAACGTTTGCCAATGTTGGAAATTGTATTCGACCGTCTCGTAAGGTTGATGACAACCTCATTGCGTAATTTCACATCAGATAACGTTGAAGTATCGCTAGACCATATTTCATCAATTCGTTTTGGTGACTATTTGAATTCAATTCCATTGCCGGCGATTTTGGCGGTATTCCGCGCCAAAGAGCTTGATAACTATGGCTTGATGACGGTTGATTCCAACCTTATTTATTCGATTGTGGACGTGCTTTTGGGTGGGCGTCGCGGTACAACTGCGATGCGTATCGAGGGGCGCCCTTATACCACCATTGAACGCATGCTTGTGACCAAGATGATTGACGTCATCTTGGAGGATATGCGTGCCGCATTCCGCCCAATTCGCGATGTTGATTTTGCCCTTGACCGTATTGAAACCAACCCGCGCTTTGCGGCAATTGCCCGCCCTGCGAACGCGGCAATTATGGTGAAAATGCGTATCGACATGGAAGATCGCGGTGGACGTGTAGAATTATTGTTGCCTTATGCAACACTTGAACCAATTCGTAACATGCTTATCCAGCAATTCATGGGTGAAAAATTCGGCCGTGACAACATTTGGGAAGGCCACTTGGCGAACGAATTATGGTCAACCAATATGGATGTTGAGGCGGTAATTGACGAATTACCAGTCCCATTAGGCAGAATGCTTAACTTAAAAGTTGGCGAGACAATCTTTCTTAACAAAACCCAAGACAGCCCGGTCGAGCTTCGGTGCGGTGAAATCCCACTTACTAAAGGACGTATGGGACGGATGAATTCATCCATCGCCATTCGCGTTGACCGTGCTTTAACCAAATCCACCAAAGCGGAGATTTTTAAACGATGACATATGCACTAATCGCACAATTTGCAGGGCCAGCGGCACAATTGTTATTGGTGCTGGCATTGATGTGGGTCGGCATTTTATTCATGCGCGTTGATAGCAAGCTAAGCAAAATGAAAAACGGCACCGATGGCGTTCGAAGCACTATTATCGAACTAAATAAGGCTGTTGAAAATGCCCGTGAAGCCTTGGTAGAATTAAAAACCGACACTTCTACGCAAATCGAAGATATTAATGAAAAAATTGCAGAAGCCCAAAAAATGGTTGAAGGCTTTAAATTTCTGCAAAGTGTTCAGAAGAATCTGCGTCCTACAGAGGTTAATAATGGGGCAAATACGTTCAATCCACGTGGTGCAGAGCCAAAAGGACTGCCACCGATAGAATTTGCAGAAGAAATTCAACCTTCTGTTAATCGTCGGGAATTAAAATCACGATTTGAAGATGATGAATATCTTTATGAACGTGACCGTCCGCAATATGCCCGCCGCAGAAGTGCCGAAAGCCCACGTTCCGAATATGATTCTTATTCATCAGAAAATTCGCGCCGCACTAATTGGGGCGGATTGAGGTAGAAATGAAATTAAAACCCCTAAGCGTATTGGCAATAGTTTTAATGAGCGTTGGTGCAGTAGAAGGCGGTCGCTTTTTGCTAAAGGCGAATAATGCCTTCGCATCAGCCGAAAAAAAAGAAGAAAAAGGTGGTGAAGCAAAGGGGGGTGATCCATCAAAGGCTTATGTCGATGCCAACCCAAATGCCAATCAAATGGCATCTTGTGTTCCTGCTGATTTGGCAAAAGAAAGCGGTATTTCGGCGTCTGAGTTTAAATTATTGCAAGCCCTTCAAGACCGTCGTCAACAACTTGATAAGCGTGAAGCGGATATTATTACCCGTGAAGGCGTGGTTAAAACCGCCGATGCAATCGTTATGCAGCGCATCGAAACCCTTAAAGGTGTCGAAGCTAATATTCAAAAACTGCTTGGTCAAGTCGATGAAATGGAGCAAAAACGTATTGCCAACCTTGTTGCCGTTTATGAAAAAATGAAGCCAAAAGATGCCGCAAAGGTTTGGGAAGGTATGCCAGATGATGTTCTGTTACCAATTGCGTCACGCATGAAAAACCAATCATTGTCATTAATTCTTGCCAAAGTTTCACCAGAACGTGCGCGGGGAATTACCGCAAAACTTGCACAGATTGATAACGGCAATCTTGATCAAAAAATGTCTGACGCGAAACCAATGCAAATGGCGCAAAATACGCCGCCTGCTGCGGCACCAAAAGCAGCCGCACCACAAGCCGCAAATAAAGGTCCGGCGCAATTGGCAGGTGGCCCAACAAAATAGGATTTAAGGAATAAAGTGTTTTTTAGACGGGTAACGGTTTCACTTCTAAGTTTATCTATCGCCATAAATCCGGTGATGGCACAAACTGTTGCGCCTGTTGTAAACAATGCCAACCTTGAAATGGATGCCAACCAAACCGAAAACTATGCCCGCTTGATTTTTAAATGGCAGGTGCCACGGTCCGACAGGATTAAAGCAAAGCAAATGTCATCATTGCTGGAACTAGAACTTCCGGCAACTACGAATGCGGACCCTGCTGTATTAAAAACCCGAGCCGGTGAATTTGTGGTTGGTAGTGCACTATCAGCGGATAAAAAGACACTACGACTTGCTTTGGCGCATGACGTGCGGGTCGAAATTTCAAAACATGGTAATTATGATGTGGTTGATCTTGTTTTAAAGGGCAGGCCGTCACCGGGGAAATTTAACCCAAATAAAAAAGAAACCCAAAAAGTTTCTGAAATTGAAGAATTACTTAAACCAAAAGAACAGCAAACCGATACTTTAAGCCAAAAACTTATAAACCGCCCTGCGCCTAAGGGGGCGCGCGTCTTATCGGTTGATGCGGCACAATCAAAATTATTTACGCGTATCACAATTAATGGGGTTAATGCCAATCCATTATTTGCCCGCAAGGGGGATAGGGTTGCGCTAACGATACCTGGTATTTACGCGCTAGATATTGGCGAATTGCGCGCAAGCCTGCCAAAACGTGTAACCGATTTGGTGCGCTATAATGATAATAAATATACATCGGTGGTTATGGATGTAGCCCCGGGTTCTGTGGTTCGCAAAGGAAGCGATAGGGGAAAGGTTTATGTTGATATTTTCCCACCTGGAACCAATCTTGATGCACCAGACGCATCAACCATTGAACGTGAAAATGGGAAAAATGACGGAAACGTTGATGCCAAAGCAGCAAAAAATGATATTCCTGATGCAATGGATCATGGTGAAAATGCATCCATTGAAAAGAAATTACCTCTTAATGATGCCGCCGATAAAAATGGCGCAACCGAATTTACCCAAGCCGAAGAATATAAGCCGCCTGAATACCATGACCCTGCACCAAGCGGTGTAGTTAAGGTTATTAATCGTCAGATTGGTTCAGACTATGTTTTGGATTTTGGGTTTGATGATAATGCGCCGGCGGCAATTTTCCGTCGTGGGGCAAATATTTTCATTCTTTTTGGCACGAATGCAAAATTCAATATTGATGCCGTAAAGAAAAGTAATCTTTATAACGCGATTACACCGGTTTCTGGTGACGGCGTTGCCGGCGTGAAAATCACTGCCGCTGATAATATTGCTGCAACACCGGCTGCCCTTGGGAAACATTGGATTGTTACCATTGCCCCAAAAGCGCCCAAAGATATGCGCACGATATTAATCAAGGGCGAAAAAACACCAGATGGGGCAAGTCGTTTAAAAGCGACTGTTCCAGATGCTGTTACCACCGGAAGCATTAATGACACTGATGTTGGTGATACAATTCTGGTTGGGATGTCATATGGCCCGCCAAGTGCGTTGATGCAACAACGCTCATACCTAGAAGCAAGTTTCCTTCCAACATATCATGGTTTGGCGGTCATTCCGCGTACCGAAGATATGGGAATAAAACTCGCGATGGATGGCTTCGTAATTGACCGCCCACATGGCATGGAACTTTCCAATACTTTTGCCGCTGGAGAGGATGACACACAAAATCATTCAGTGGTTTCAGCCCCAGGTTTTGTTGATTTTGTAAAATGGCGCCTTGGTCCCATGGCAGATTTCACAAACAATTTGCAAAAATTACGACAAATCGCGTCTAATGAGATTGATGACAATACCAAAGGCATTCAGGCGCAAATAAATCTTGCCCGTTTTTATCTTGCTTGGGAAATGGGTGAAGAGGCCTTGGGGGTTGTAAAAGTATTGCGTTCAATGCACCCAGAGCAGCAGAACGACCCCGAATTACTTGCGATGATGGGTATTGCCCAAACCATGATGGGGCGCGGGCGCGAGGCATTGCAAACTTTGAATTCACTTGAATTAAAAGATGATGCAGCGTCACATCTATGGGCAACAATTGCGGCAATGGATGCCGGTAATCCCGAAGAGGCCACCAAACAGTTTGAACAAGGCGCACCTGCACTTGAAACTTTTTCAAAAGATTATCAGGCGAAATTTGTTCTTGCTGATGCAATGGCATCGCTACAAACCAAGGATTATGCCGGCGCAGTTTTAAGTGCAAAAAAGGCAAATGAACTTGCAGGCGACCCACATACCAAAGAAATGGCCCGCCTAATTGAGGCACAGTCAGAAGGTGAGTTGGGGCAATTTGACGGCGCATTACAAACCTTGCAAGAGCTGGCAAAATCAATTTTCCCAGATATTTCTGCGCGTGCCCAATATGCAAGTGCGATGATGGGTGTAGAAAAAGATCCATCGACCCGCAATGAAGCAATTAAAACCCTTGATTCACTTCGTTATATGTGGCGCGGTGATGATTTGGAAATTGATATACTTCGCAATTTAGGTGAGCTTTATATTGAGGCGGGTGACATTCGCTCTGGCTTATCTATTCTTGCTAGCGCCTCGACTTTGCGACCGGATTTACAAGCATCACGTGATTTGCGCGATGTTTTATCACGGCAATTTAAATATCTGTTCCTTGATGGTGGTGCGGATGGTATGGATAGTGTGCAGGCGCTTGCGCTATTCTATGACTTCCGTAATCTAACCCCAGTTGGTCCAGAAGGCGATATGATGGTGCGCGGTCTTGCGGACAAATTGGTCGCGCTTGATTTATTGCCACAGGCCGAAGAATTATTATCACACCAAGTTGAAAAAAGGTTGCAAGGCTTTACCAAGGCGCAGGTTGCGACCGACCTTGCGGCAATCTATTTAATCGATAAAAACCCTGAAAAAGCGCTTTATACAATTGGTGCAAGTCGGGTTGCCGATTTACCGGAAAATTTAAACCACTATCGCAGAATGATAGAGGCAATCGCATTAACCGATTTGGGTCGCAATGATCATGCCCTAGAATTAATCGAGTTTGATAAAACCAGTGATGCAGATAAAATCCGTGCCGAGGTTTATTGGCGCCAAGGCGATATGCAGCAAGCATCACTATATGCGAATAAAAATCTGCCACGTCCTGCACTTAAATTTTCGCCTAATGCAGCGTCTGATGTATTGCGTGCGGCATTGGCGAAATCATTATCTGGCGATCGTGCGGGTGCAATGGCAATGGCACGTTCATATGGGCCGGGTATGAATAATACTGAATTTGCCCCTGCATTTAATGTGGTGACATCGGAAAATATTCCAACGCCAGATGCAATTAAAACTGCGGTTGATTCGGTGCGTGGTTCGTCACCATTCTATAATGTAATTGAAAGCGTTCGCGATGGTGTACAAAGATTGCGTGAACCAGAGGGCAATCAATATGCCGCCGCTGTCCCTAATATCCCAACTGATGGCAATCCAATGGGTTTAAATGTACGCCCTAATCCGATGCAAAATGTGCAGGATATTGCCAAAGAAATGATGAATGCAACCCAGGAAGTTGCGGCAAAAACCTTTGGTAAAGCGGATAATAATGCCGCCAAACCTGTTCAAAAACCAGTTGCGCAAAATCAAAATCCGCCACAAAGTCTGAACCGTGCGCCTGAAAAACGACCCGCACCCGTTGCTAAGAAACCAGTGACAACTGCGCAAAAAGCTAATCCACCAAAAAATAATTTGGCGGCAAACAAACAAGAACGTAAACCATTTGGATTACAAGCGCCCAAAGATCCGCCAATTACTGCGGTTGGGCGTTAGGAACGTTAATATTTAACGTCTGCTATAAATTGCATAAAATTTGCAATTATTTCATTTGAATTAACTTGATGTTCACCTTAATCTTTCATTGCTTATAAATTATAATATTTGGTGCGGATAGCGATTAATGACTATTAAGGGTAAACGTGTTGCGGTTTTAAAAGGTGGCTGGTCGAGTGAACGTCCGGTTTCACTGGTGTCTGGCAAGGAATGTGCCGACGCTTGCCGTCGTTTGGGTGCCGAAGTTATTGAAATCGATGTATCACGCGATATTGTAAACCAATTAAAAGCCGCCAAGCCTGATATTGCTTTTAATGCACTTCATGGACAATGGGGTGAGGATGGTAAGATTCAATCCGTCCTTGAAATCCTTGAAATTCCTTATACACATTCTGGTGTGCTTGCCTCTGCATTGGCGATGGATAAAGAAAAAGCCAAAATTATTATGCAAACCGTTGGCATTGATGTGCCAAATGGCAAGGTTATGAGCCGCTTTGAAGCCGCCAAAGAACACCCAATGCCTACACCATATGTGGTTAAACCAAATGCTGATGGTTCATCTTTTGGTGTGTTTATTGTGCGTGAAGGCGAAAACCGCCCGCCACAAAAACTTCTTGATAAAGATTGGCATTGTGGTGACGATGTCTTGGTTGAAGAATTTATCAAGGGTCGTGAATTTACCTGTGTTGTTATGGCTAATGAATGTATTGGCGTAACCGAAATCAAAACCAATCATGAATTTTATGATTATGATGCCAAATATTCCGATGGTGGTTCTTGGCACGTTGTAAATCCGGACGATATTCCACCTGAAGCCGTGGCTATTATGAAAGAAAATGCGCTAAAGGCGCATAAGGTTCTTGGCTGCCGTGGTGTTACGCGCACCGACTTCCGCTATGACCCGACAAATGGTCGTGTGGTTGCATTAGAAGTTAATACCCAACCCGGTATGACACCAACCTCTTTGGCGCCAGAACAAGCGGCTGCAAAAGGGGTGTCATTTGATGAATTGGTTAAATGGATATTGGAGGATGCATCATGTCTCAGATAAGACGCGTCCCCCGTTATGGTGCGGGTGTTCGCGGTAAAACACAAAGCCGACCACCAAAACGCCGCCAAAATCGCAATGTTCGTCATCAACCGCAAGGCTGGTCAATGAAACTTGGCGCATGGGCGCATGCAAGGCTTCGTGAAGCACAATATGAAAGTGTTTCGCGTAAAGTAATTCAGGGTGCAATCATTGGTCTGGTTGCGCTTATGGTTGTTGGTCTATCGGTTGCTTTTGGTGTATTTGAAAAAACTGGCGCATTCATTAGCGAAAAATCGGCGAATGCGACCCGTTATGCCGGATTATCTGTGCACCGTGTTGAAATCACTGGCTTTACTGGTCACACAATAACTGATGGCCAAAAAGCAGAGGTTGCGGCAATTGCCGGCATTCCGAATGATGAAATCATGTTCAATCTTTCACCCAATGAAATTAGAGATCGTATTATGGTCTTGCCATGGGTTGAAAATGTTATGGTTCGCCGCCTTTGGCCTGATAATGTTCAAATATTAATCAAGCCACGTGAAGCCAACGCCGTTTGGCAAGAAAATGGTACATTACAATATATGGATGCACAGGGTCGTAAACTTGGACCTGCGGATCCGCAAAAAGTAAAAGGCTTGCCTTTGGTAATCGGTCAAAATGCCGGTCCACATGCCAGCGAGCTTTTTGCATCTTTAGAAAGACATTCAGAAGTTTCTAAACACGTTTATGCAATGATACGCGTTGCAGATCGTCGTTGGAACCTTCGCCTAAAAGGCGGGGGAGAGGTCTTGTTACCGGAAGATAACACCGAACAAGCCCTCGATGAACTTGAAAAATTACATCAACAATATCAAATCCTCGATAGGGATTTTGCGCGTCTCGATGTCAGAAAGACCGGGGCTATAATTATCCGACCCAAAGCAGAAGCAAACGGATCGAATATTCAAAATACATAATTTTGGGTAGAATATGTCGTCTGTGGAAAGCCGTTCTCGCACTCAAACACGCGAGCAAATACAATTATCACCTTTAATCGCCGCCTTGGATATTGGCGCGTCTAAAATCACATGCTTTGTTGCACGCAGCACGCAGGATTTGGGGCCAACACGGGTATTGGGCGTAGGCTCTTTGCCTTCGCGCGGGGTAAAAAATGGCAATATAACCGACCTTGAAGCGGTAGAAAAAACCATACGTCAGGTTTTTGAAAGTGCAGAAGCAATGGCGGGAATTGGTGTTTCTGACGTTGTGGTTTCTGTCTCTGGCTTTGGTCTTAAAACTGAACATGGTTTTGGTGAAATTATTATGCCTGCGGGAACTATTGGCGAAAAAGAACGCCGCCGCGTGGTCGCCAATGCCATTCAAAATAAAAAGTTTGAAGGCCGTCACATTATCCATGTTACCCCAGTTTATTTTAAATTAGATGGCAATATTGTTAAAGAGCCATTGGGAATGGTTGGGCGCAAACTTGAAGTAGTCGCCACAATCGTAACTATTCCAGTTTCTGTTTGGAATAATATTGTGCTTTGTGTGGCGCGTACCAACCGCCATGTGATGGAAGTTATCGCCGCACCTTATGCTTCTTCATTATCCGTATTGGCGGAAGATGAATTGGAAAGTGGTGCATTGGTGGTTGAAATGGGTGCAAAATCGACAACTGCGGCACTATTCCAAAATGGTTCATTGGCGCATGTTGATGCGGTTCCAATTGGTTCAGACCACATCACACAGGATATCGCACAATATTTTGAAACTTCGGCTGCGGTTGCGGAAAAGCTTAAAATCGTTCTTGGTTCAGCTATCGCAAGTTTGAATGAAGAAGAGCAGATGATTGATGTGCAACGTTTTGATGATAATGGAAACCTTGTCTGTTCACGTGCGCCACGTTCATTTGTAACCGGCATTGTCCGCCCACGGGTTGAAGAAACTTTGGAATTATTGCGTGATCGCCTTGCGTCACGTGGTATTGATAAATCAATCTATGGCAGACGTATCGTGCTTACTGGCGGCGGCGCGCAGTTAAACGGCGTACGTGAGCTGGCGGCAAGGGTGTTTGAAGGCCATGTTCGTGTTGGTCGTCCACAGCGCTTTGTTGGGCTTGGGGATGCGGTTTCTGGACCTGCATTCGCGGTATGCTCTGGCCTATTGCGCTGGGGTATTGATAAGCCGACTGACGTAACCAAGATTGCCCATGAAATGCAACAGGCACACCAACACCCAATCTTAAAAGCAATGAATTGGGTGAAGGAAGTGTTTTGGTAGCCCTCAAAACCCCACCCTCGGCGCTTTGCGCCTCGCTCAGGGTTTTGGTTTAAGCGGACAATAAAAACCCAAAAGCGCGGTTTTGGGTTTTTATTGACATACATTTAAAAAGGCTTGGCATTGCCAAGCCTTTTGCTTTTAATTCCTAATTTTTTATTTTATTCTGGCAATCCAGCCGCCGTTTGAAGAAGGCATGGCGCGGATGATTTCACCAGTTTTAAGTTTCTCACGCAATAATTTACCAACAGGCTGGAATAGGGTTTGCTTACCATCGGCCTGCGCCAAGCCAAAGCTAAACCATATTTTTGCCAATTTATTTGCTTTGGCAGAATTAATGGCATCGACAACAGCAGCCGATGCTTGGTCAATATCCATGTTTTCAAGATTAATTATTAAATCAACCTGATGGTTTTCGCTTAATAGCCCCATCCCGTCACTATCTGAAACATCGTTAACCATAGGTTTGAAACTCCCACCAATAAATTAAGTCTTTATAAAGTGTTTGGTAATTTTTCAATAACAAAGGTTTATTTCGCGTTACCAACAATTGCTTTGTAAACCACTTGTTCACTGAAATACCCTGCATTTTAAGTGTTTTTAAATATTTTGGAAACCTCTGATTCACCATTAGGGGGCAAATTACTATTTATCGAAGGTCGCAAAGATTTTTGAAAATTAACCAAAAAGAATAAAAAACCAACGCCAGAAAGTGTTGGTATGTGTGGAAAAGGATAGAATATGTTAAACTCTGCAATGGCTATTGAAGCAAAAGAAGACATCTTGGGCGATTTATTTGCAAAAGGTCTAAGCGCATCTACCGGCGTTGGCGCTGAGCTAGATTTAGTAGAAGCACACAAATGGTTTAATATCGCGGCATTAAAAGGAAATATCGAAGCTCGTATGCGTCGTGTTGAGCTTGCCGAAATCATGACTGAAAATCAAATTTCTGCTGCGCAAAAAGCTGCGCGCGATTGGTTGTCACGCGCCAAAAACTAGTTTCAAAAAAAATTGCGTAAAAACAATTATTTCTGAAATATTTTTACTTGCTTTTAATATACTTAAGATAAGTATGTCATAAATTATTTAAAAGCGGGTGCGTAATGCTGAAGCATCTTATACGAAACCAAAGGGGAAACACTGCTGTTTTATTTATATTGTTCGCGCCGGTCGGCATGATGATGATCGGTAGTGCAATTGATATAAGCATTACATTCTCCTCAAAAGTTAAATTACAAGCGGCAGTTGATGCAGCGATACTCGATACTGCATCACGTTACAAAAAACCGACTGAAAGCGCTAAAGATGCGGCTGATAAGAGCTTGCAATTATCGCTTAAAGACACTGAAATTAGTGATCTTCAAACCTCATTGAATGGCGAAAAAACCGCTATTGGTGACCAATTAAATTATACCGCGACCGCAAAGCAGCAAACCTATTTCATGAAATTTATAGGTGTTGGCTATCTAAATGTTAAGGGTGCGGCATCGGCAATTGCCCGTTCACAAGGGGCCGAAGTTGTTTTCGTTCTTGATACAACTGCCTCTATGGCCGAAAATAGCAAAATCACATCATTAAAATCTGCAGTTGGTGAGGCGTTAAACCTCATCCTTGATGAAGACGGTAAAAATAGCGATGGTATTAAAGTTGGCGTTGTTCCATTTAATACGCAGGTAAAAGTCGCACCATCTTCTTCTTATGCTTGGTTAAATTACGGACAGGCACAAATTTATCAATACTGCGATTATTTGAAATCTGGGGTTTGGCCACAATGCCCGATATATTGGTATAATGTTGACGCATTATGTTATGATTATGCCGCAGGAAGTGCAGATAGAAATACCTGCGAGGCAAACTCCAAAGTTTACGATAAATCTTATTCTTCTGGCGCAAATTATTATTACGACCAATATGTAAAGTCATACGTGCCCAAAGGTGGCGGTGGTTATGATGTTAGGATTCATAGAATTCTCTACACTTGGACTAATTCAACATGGACATTAACCGGAACTGATGAAACTGGCCCAAAATATGCTTGGGTTGGGGGGACATCATCCTTTGCAAGCGAACAGAATTTAGACGTTCTTAATACAACAAATTTATCTGATTATAATTCTGTGCCATCTGGTGGCTATAAAGCAAATCCAAAAACTGGTTGGATTTATGATGCCCGTTATAGCACAAGCAACAAGCAACCCTATGTTAAATATGGCGACAATTGGTTTACCTCTGGCTATGGGGCTAAAGCAATGCAAACCTATACATACACCGCGTATAATAGTGTGAAACGTCGCAAAGTTTTACCCGCTGCACCCGATTATAGAAGCCAATGGGCAGGTTGCTTAATTGACAGAAATCAGAATTATGACGTTCTTTCAACGCCATATACTTCGGCAAATTTGAACACACAATATATTGCCCGCCCATGCGATGATGAACCGCTCGACACTGTTTTGGGGCTTACCGATGATATTGATACAGTGCGCACAAAAGTAAATGCCTTACAAACCGCAGGTTATACCAATATCACAATCGGTATGCAGATGGGGCTTGAGGTATTATCAAATCCCGAACCATACACCGGCGGCGTTGATTTTGGTGACAAGGAATACGGCAAATATATGATTTTGGTAACAGACGGTTACAATAATAAAAACCGTTTTACTTCAACAGTTGCCGATATTGATGCAAGAACCGCCAAAGTTTGCCAAGAGGCAAAAGATAAAAAGGTAACAGTGTTTGTTATTCGTCTTGAAGAAGGCAATAGCGAATTGTTAAAAAGCTGTGCAACAACACCGCCATATTATTATGATCTTTCAAGTTCGACCCAATTGAAAGATACTCTGCAAAGCGTATTTTCAAAAATCAATGAACTTCGCTTGACCAAATAATTAATAGGTTCTGCCGCCATTAATTGAATAATTGAATCCAACGGTGATTGGTAATGCTTCACGTATGAATTGTTGTGTAAAAAGGCCAACTTCAGAAATTTTGGAACGTGGAACCCAAACAATATCAAACCGTCTTAGGCGTGGTAAATCACTAAAGCCGCCGTCTTTGGCAAAAATGGTTTTAAGGTCATAAGTGCGCATGAATGGTTGCCCACCGGCACCACGCCGCATAACGACAACATCTTCACGCTTTGCGCTGTTTAAGAAGCCGCCGGCAAGAATTATTGCCTGTACTGGATCAATTTCACCATTAATATCGTAAATACCGGGCTTTGCCACCTCGCCACCAACGAATAATTTTTGTGAAACAAAGGTTTTTGGTGTTATGAAAACCTGTGGATTACGAAGTTGGCTGGCATAAAGGTTCATAATTGCCTGTTTAACTTCTTCTGGTGTGCGGTCTGCAACCATTATGGATGGCAATAATGTTGGCGTAATGCGACCATCAGGGGCAACGATTACAGATTTTGTAAGCTCAGGCGCGGAAGGAACGCTAATTTCAATTTCGTCACCAGGGTAAAAGCGATATGAATCATCAACCTCGGTCCAGGTTGGGAATGGTGGGGTTTGTGGGAAATATTCAGTTGGAACAGGATCGGGCGTTGGAAAATGGCGTGCTTCCTTGGCAACACCCTTGTACATATTGCCGGACATGCAGCCCGATAAAGTAAAAGCAGATGTTGATAAAAGCCCCAATAATAAACTTCTGCGCTTTAACATTTCCGACTCACAAATGAATATATCAAATTACTATCTTTATTTACCTTTTATCCCTAACAAACGGTTAATTTCTTTAAATATTAATTAGTCATTAACGATTAAAGTGCAAATCTTAACTTTAGAGAATCACAATGTGGGGAAGGACGCAAAAGGCGTCTGTTGAATTTATGAGCGTAAATCGGTCAGGCACAGGAAATGATTATAAATCCTATGGCGCGCGCCCACAGCCGAGCCTTGGCGACTGGATGAAAATGCTTCTAAAAGAAGTATGGCTCATGCTTGCTATATTCTCTATAATTGCGATACTTGGCATCGCTTTTGCAATGACAATGCAGAAAAAATACACTGCCGAAGCCCGCCTATCTGTATTGGTTGGTGATGAATATATTTACATGTCAAACGCCGGTGCAAACGCAACAGGCGAGGGGGCAACCCCAAAACAAGAACAAATCGTTCAATCGGAAATCGAAGTTTTGACATCCGCACCGGTTGCAACCCGCACGGTACAGGCAATTGGTCTTGATAAATTATTTCCGCCCAAAGCCGATGATAAATCTGAAAAAGCGCTTAATCCAGAAGCGAAGTTTAATACTGGCGTTGAAAAATTACGCCGTGAATTTGGTGCGTCATCAACTCCAAACACAACGGTTATCCACCTTTATATGAGCAATAAAGACCCGCAAATGGCGGCTTTATCGCTCAATAAAATGATTGACGAATACCTTGTATATCGACGCCAAGTATTGTTTGAAAACCGCACACCAGGTTTTCAGGAACAAAAAGACGAATTCTCTAGACAGCTTGAAGTGGTTAACGGTCAAATCAGTGCGTTTTTAAAAGCAAACGGTGTTTCCGATTATGAGGCAGAACGTACTGCGCTTCAAACATTGCTAGCAAATACACGCCAAGAATTATTAAGCACAACCACAAAATTATATGAATCTGAAGGTCGTTATAGCTCGACCTCAAGCACTTATTCGCAAATTCCATCTGAAGTAAGATTGTCGTTTGAAACTGATAATTCTAAAAAACGCCTTGAATTACAGCAACAATTATCAGATCTTTTAACCCGTTATACCGATAATGCGCAGCCAGTCATTGAAATGAAAAAACGTATTGCTGCATTGGATGGGGTTATAAATTCAGATGATGGCAGACGTGCTGGTGTTATTCGTACCGGTCCAAACCCTGTTAAAGATTCACTTGCCACCGACAAAGCCCGCAATCAGGCAGAGGTGCAGGCAATGCGCGAACGTCGTGATATTCTTGCCCAACAAGTTGCACAATTAGAGGCGCGCGCAATGGCGTTGGCGGCGGTAAAACCTCAATATGAAGACTTGCTACGCCGTAAAGCGGTGCTTGAAGATCAGGTGAAACAATTCTCAAACCGTGAGGCCACAGCCCGCGCACAAATCGAGCTTGCACAAACCTCAAGCGACAATATTCGTATTATTGAACGTGCCGTTGTTCCGACCAAAGGCAGAAGCATGAAGAAAGTTGCGCTAATTGGTTCGGTGCTATTTGCGGCATTTACTGCACTGCTTGCTGGGATATTGCGTGCCCTTTTGCGGAATAATGCACCGGCGCCACGCGCAGTGGTTAGAAACCTTGGTTTGCCTGTGCTTGCAACTGTTGCCAGATAATACGTGATTAACATTCACAACACTTGAAAATAAAGTAAATCAGTTCATTAAATATCTATAATTACTTGGTGCACACAGGTAAATAGGTAGCATATGGCGGATATTGGCGATCAGTTACATAATGTTTGGGCAGCGATAAGCGCCAATATTAGGGGTAGGGGTGCAAATGTTATGTTCATCTCTGCCAACGCATCTGATGGATGCGATGATATTGCGTGTGCATTCGCCAAACTTGCTGCCAAACGTGCCGCAAAACCAGTGCTTTTGTTGGATTTGGATTTCGTCAATAATAACCAATATCACAAATTAGGCGGTGGAAAATTTAAATGGCAAGGGCCTTTCGACCTTAGTATGTCGGTAAAACCGTTTTGGCGCCTTATACCGCATCGCCGCGAAAATGCTGATACTGAAAGGAAATTATTGGTTGGATACCGTGTTGGTAATTCAAAACTATTTGTTTCACGTCTGCGCCAAGAAAAAGTTGAGGAAGCGCAATCAATCCAAATTGGACCCAATATAAATTATTGGAATAGCTTAAAAGGGGCGTTTGAACTAAATATTGTTGATGCCCCACCGCTTGAATATTCTGCGGCAGGGCTTGCGATTGTGTCTGATATGGATGCGGTTATTTTGGTAATTGATGCCGATGCCGACCCCGAAAGTGCAATTGAATTGCGTGACAATATTCACAAACGCGGCGGAAATATTATTGGGGTAATTATGGTCGAAAACAATCAATCCCAAAATAAAAGAGTGGCGGGCGCGGCATAGATTATCTGATTAAATACCAATATATCTAAAATAATAGAATCGTGCGAATTCACAACAATTCAAGAAATTCCAGCAAAATCACCAATAACATCAAATGGCGAATACAAGGCAAAAAAGAAACCTAAATCATAATATTCCGCCCAATAAAAATGGCGGCAATACTTTGTCGTCGCAAAATAAAAAGCAACAAGAATTAGATTTCACCACAGATACATTTTTCATTCTTGCCGTGTTTTTGGTTTTATCATCGGGTTTTTGGCAGGCGATTACACTAAAACTTGGATTTATGGCGCAAAGCGATGTTAATGTTATAAAATTGCTTGTGCAATCGGCGATATGTGCACTTTGTTTTGTGCCAATTGCAATATATTGGGAAAAAGTCCGCCAATTATTCGTGCCATTATTTCCGGTTGGTGTGGCGATGTTAATGATTGCAACTTCAGCAATCTGGTCTTTAGAACATGCAAATTCAACCCGCGACACGGTTGTTTTATTTTTGATGTTTTGCGCGGCGCTTGGGATAGTTTTGCATTTAACTCGTTATAAATTAATTGCCTTGATGACAATTGCCCTTGTTACAAGCCTTTTATTACAATTTATGGCACAAGCGGTTTCAGGTAATTTGGGCAATTTACATTTCAAAGATTCTGAAATGGCATTGTGTTTGGCAATGGCGATTATGGCATTCACTTATAATCGCCCATCAAAAATACTATGGCTTATGATTGCGGCATTGGTGTTTTTGGTTGGCATAATTATAAATGAAAAACAGGTTTATATTGTTGCGATAGTTTCGCTTATTGTCGCGATTATGCACCGCCTAAGCCTTGGGATAAAAGATAGGAATTTTTATATCGCAAGCCAATTTGTAAATATTATCGGCCTCTTTACAGTATTAGTCTTGTTTTATGGCGTTGATCGCTTGGGACAAGTTTTTTATTTATTAGCACAGATGGACGGCAATTCATTAATAGGTAATGGCTTTTCAGGTGAGGGGCAGACCATATTGCTTAGCTTTGTTAATGGTCTTGGGCTTTTGGGCTTTATGCTTGGGCTATTGTTTCTTGCCTATATTATTGGTGGTGTTTTGGTAAAAACTAATTGCGGTCTTGGCATGAAAATGTTTGAATTTTCACTGATTGCCATAATTCTAGGAAATAGCGGCGGCATATCAACCTTTGGCTTGGTTATGTTGGCTTTATTTATTGCGGTATGTTTGAATATTTTACCGTCTGCACCTAATCGGGCTATTTAAGCGCATATGCAGCCCAAATCCCACGCCATAGACGCGCTGAAAAACTGCGTATTTTATCGGGCGCATTTTGGCATGTTGCGATTTGCTTAGTTAATGCAGCCAAAAGACCCAAAAATGGAAGTTTTGAAAGCATAATAGCAAGTTTCGCACTCTTAACATTTGCCATTTGCGGGTGGTTTTCAAGAATATATTTGAAATTTGGCCCCGCCTTCTTTAATTTTTCCAAAAGTACGTCGGCATCATCAAGTCCAAGATGGGTTGCGGTAATGTCAACATGGGTAACTTTGAAACCACCCTCATCGGCGCGTAATGCCCAATCGGTATCTTCCCAGCCCCAGCCTTTAAAGCCGGTGTCAAAGGGCACTTTTTCCATAATGTCACGCCGCACTAAAAGGTTGGATGTTGCAACCGCCTGTGCGCCACGTTCAGCGCGTATATTGGCGGGTTCGCAATCGCTTTTGGCAGCCAATGCGCGGGCAAGACGGTTTTCTTTGGTGATTGGTGCTTGTTTAATAGTATAGCCGCCATAGGTAATTTCGGGCGCCTTATTTAAATATTCAAGCCATTTGCCAATAAAGTCATCATCGTCCGGCAACATGTCGGAATCAAGGAATAATATATATTCACCCACCGAATGTTTTATCAACTGATTACGGGCAAAGGAACGACCATTGTTTTCGGCAAAATCATAATATTTAGCAGGAATTGGAAATTGCTTTATGAAACCAGCAATTTTTTCTGATAAAGCAATATCTCCAGAGCCGTCATTAACTACAACAAGCTCAACGCTATCTGTGAAGTTTCCATTTGTAACTTCGGATAATAGGCGCGCCAAAAGTGGGGAGGGGTCGTTTTTATATACCGGCGTAACAATGGATATTGCCGGATTTTGCTTATTTGCAATTTCATTGGTTAAAAGGGTGAATTTATCCGGCATTTAGTTTCCCTTTTAATTTGGTAAAAATTTCAAGCGCATGCCCACGGAAATTGGCAAAGTTTAAAATTACTGCTGCTGCGCCATAGGTAATTGCGCCGACAGTTGCTTTTACAAATAATTCTAAAAAACCGCCCAAACGCCCAACCATCATAACCGCAAGCGCCATAAGAACACATGAAACCCCAACTTTGGCAATATCAAGCCAAGGGATAGGCATTTTAATATATTTGCGCCCGCGCAGTGCCAAAATCACCATTCCGATGAAATATGCGATAATGGTTGACCATGCAGCACCCATAATTCCCATTTTCGGCAAAAGAATAATGTTTAAAATCATGTTCAAAATTGCGGGAATTGTCATGATTATTGCGCGTTCAAAAACTTTACGCGAAATCACAAAGGCATCTGAGAAATAATCGCTTAAGCCCCAAAATAATGCCCCTGCGGCAATATATGGCGTAATTTGTGCCGCTGGCGCGCGTAAACTCTCACCAATTAAAATATCAGCAAGCGGCTTTGAAACCAATGCAATGCCAACCGCCGCCGGCACCCCAATTGCCACCCGCAGGTTACAGCTATTGATGGCGGCAATTTTGAAATCTTCTTTTGTCCCTTTTTCAAAGGCAGAAACCAAAAGCGGAAAGCCAACCCCTGTAATGTATACAAATAATATATCCAAAATTCGGGCGGCAATTTGATAGCCCGCCGAATATACCCCAACCGCCGCATCATCAAGGAAGTATGCAATAAAATACCTATCGCCAACCGATAACGCGGTCGCAAGTAATAGGCCGCCCGAAATGCCCCAGCCAAAATGGAAATATTCTTTGGCAAGTTTTATCTCAAACTTACCGCCATTTGACAGTTTTTTCAAAAACGGCCCTTCGATAACAAGTGCCATTGCGGCGGCAACCATTGTGGCGATGAATGGGCCTTCTTCTTTTAGGTTTAACCAGACTACAAAGACCGCAGTTAAGGCAAAACCCGCCAATGTATTAAAGGTTTCAACCATTGAATAATGCATGGATTCAAGGTTCATACGGCGGGTTTCAAGTGCGATTTTCAAAAGTGATCGTACAATTGAACCACCAAAAGCGGCTGCCAGCGCCAGTTTAACGTTCATATCCCCAGGATAAAAAATGCTAACCAGTGCCCCCAAAACCACAAATAATGCGGCATTAAAGGTAAAGGCAACAATTAGGGTTTTGAAATGGTTGTTTATTTCGCCATTTGCTTCGGCACGGGCATAAAAACGTGCGGCGGCGGCTTCGGCCCAATTCATTACAATATAATGGGCAATGGTCATGGTGGTAAAGATTAGCGAAAACCGCCCATATTCGGCATCTGTTAAAAGACGCGTCAATATTGCCACCGTCCCAAAGCTTGCGATGGCTTGGGCAATATTTGGCATTAAATAGGCGAGTAAGTGCTTCTTCAGCATTAGCGGATTTTCACCTTATCCCCCAAAAGCGAAGGAATTGTCATCATAATAATATATAAATCCATCCAAAGGCCGGAGTTTTCAATATATTCAACGTCATAATTAACACGTTCTTCAACCTCTTCTGGGGTATGAACGGGGCCACGTGAACCATGAATTGCCGCCCAGCCAGTAATACCAGGTTTAATTCGGTGACGGTGTGCGTAATCAGAAACCAATTTCTCACTTAGGTCGTCGCCGGTTTTCATACCAATCGCGTGCGGGCGTGGGCCAACAAGCGACATATCACCCAAAATAACGTTGAATAATTGCGGTAACTCATCAATTGAGGTTTTTCGGATAAATTTCCCAATTTTGGTCACGCGGGGGTCGTCTTGCACAACTTGCTGCGCAGCCTGATAATCACATTGTTCAATAAACATTGAACGGAATTTGAAACAATAAAATTCCTGATTATTAAATCCATGGCGCTTTTGTCGGAAGAAAACAGGCCCTTTACTTTCTAATTTAATTGCAATCGCGGTTGCCAGCATAATTGGGCTTAATAAAATTAATGCCATAATGCTTAGGGTTAAATCCTGTACACGCTTCCAGAATGCACGCTTCGCATCTTCAGGGCTTCCAGATACATAAGCAACGGGAAAGGCGCCAAGATTGCCAATGGTTATACCATCAACCTCAAAACCCTGCATATCGATTGCCAATACCAATTTATTTGGCATCGAGCGTAGCTTTTCAGTTAGTTGGAGGACGCGTTCTTGCGCTGCACTTGAAACCGTAATTACAACACGGTCAATTGTTGGTAATTGCGACCATTCCATAAGGGCATCAAGATCACCCAATACCGGAACACCATTAATCTCTTTTGGCGCACGGCTTAGGCGGTCATCAAAAATACCTAGAAAGTTAAAATCACCACCAGCTTTTAGTTTATTAATTAGAACCTTTGCCTGCTTGGTTGCGCCAACCACGACAATATTCATTGAGAAAAAGCCGGATTCACTTAGGCGTTTTACTACGGCTGCTGATATTGTGTGGGTTATTAATAGAATTACCCCTGCTGCTGCGACCATAAAAGTGGCCTCGCCAACGGTTTCTTGCCATGGGCGTGCCGAAATGCCGGAAACCAAAAAGCCGATAACAATCGCAAGCGGCATGGCGATAACGATTGCGCCCAATGTATTTAGGAAATGTTTCAATGGACTGGGGCGTGATGTGAAATGATATAGATCATTTTCACGCGCAACCCACCATAAACCCGCCGCAGAAAATGCAAATGGCATAGTAATCGCCAAATCGGCTGATAATAAACGGTCGGCAATATAAAGGCGCAAAGTTACCGCCATTAAAAACGCAACGGCAAAAAAATCAAAAATCTCTAATGCTTTTGCAAAACCAGAACGAAATATACGCGCGCCCCGCGCAGCACGTTTTCCATGTAATGAATTTGTATTTTCCAACAAGCGTTTCGCGGTATTTGCCGACAACATATTCTTCCCCAATGGGCGCGAATATACATCTTTGTTCTAAGTAATCAGTTAATATCCTGATATTATTTACAGTTAATTTGTCGATATTTATGATAATATTTGAAAATGACTTGTGAAATAAGATGTATTGTCGATAAAGTTTATATGTATCTTGCTGAAATTTTAGTGCAATTAATCTGCCAGAATATCTTGGCATCTTAGGAATGTTCGTATAACACCATTCCGCGAGTGGAGACGTGGCCGAGAGGCTGAAGGCACTCGTTTGCTAAATGAGCGTACTCCAAAAGGGTACCGAGGGTTCGAATCCCTCCGTCTCCGCCATCTACCACTGTAAGTAGCTGAATTCATTAATAGTTTTCTTTATCTGCAAATCTGATGCCCATATTGCTACCCAGATTGGCGCATTTTTGTGCCTATTTCACTAAACAATTCATGCAAATACATTTAGGAATAACTAACTACAAGTAGACAACTAAAAATAAATATGCGAACACTTATTTCGGGTGGCGTATTTGATGATTACTTCATTAAACTTTGAATTCTTAGAGAATAAAGTTCCTGAGTTAGTCAAACTTGGTGCCTTGGCCGAACGATATTTTAATGAAGACCCTCCAACTTCAATTGTTAAGGTGCGCCAATTTGCAGAAATGCTTGCAAAGTTGATTGCAGCACGCCAAGCTGCATTTGATCCACAAAATAATAACTTCGATCAAATTTTGAGACGCTTGTCTTATGACAGAATCATTTCGCGGGATGTCGCTGATTTATTTCACGCGATCCGCAAATTAGGAAATGCCGCGGCTCATGATAATAAAGGTACCCACGCAGACGCTTTGTGTTGTTTGCGCTATGCAAGGACTTTGGGTGCATACTTTGTGCAAGTATATTGCGGGCAGGCAAGTTTTCGGCTTGGCCCCTTTGTTCCACCGTCGCCACCGATTGATGCTTCAAAGGAATTGAAAGCGCAAATTGATGAATTGCGTTCGCAACTTGAAAAAACGCAACAGGTCGCGATTTCTGCGCATGAAGCAAACGAAAGTGCTGCCGAACAAATTGCCCGCGAAAGGCGTGAGCGCGAAGAATGGCAACGACTTGCAATTGAAGCAGAAGCTGAAAGAAAAGCGCTTGAAAGCAAAATCTTTGAAATTCAACAGCAAGCTTCAACAGCAACTCCGACACAATTGGCCGAATTTGTTGAAGCAGGGGTTGTCGCAAGTTCGCACCTGGATCTAGACGAAGCAGCAACGCGCATAATCATCGATGGTCAATTGCGTGATCGAGGTTGGGAAGCAGATACAAAGACCATCAGATATGCAAATGGTTCGCGTCCAATAAAAGGTAAAAACTTGGCGATAGCCGAATGGCCAACTAATGATGGTCCTGCCGATTATGCATTGTTCTGTGGGCTTGAATTAGTCGCATTTGTCGAGGCGAAACGAAAACGCAAAAATGTGTCTTCGGCTATTGATCAAGCAGAACGCTATTCAAAAGGTTTTAAAGGTCATCAAGAAGTTTTGCTAATTGGCGGGCCGTGGGGTGAACATTCGGTTCCATTTGTTTTTGCAACCAACGGACGCGCATATTTGCGCCAAATCGAAACTGAAAGCGGAATTTGGTTTAGGGATACACGTTCACCAAATAACCACCGCCGCGCCTTAAAAGATTGGCCAACTCCTAAAGGGATATTGTCTTGGTTCGAAGTGGACGAAAAAGCGGCGCAAGATACACTTAAAAATATGCCTTTCAATTTTGGTTTTGCTTTGCGGCCGTATCAAGAGGCTGCAATCAAAAAAGTTGAAGAAAAGTTAGACGCTGGCGTTAGAAGTATGTTAGTTGCAATGGCGACGGGTACTGGCAAAACCAAACTTGCGATTGCAATGTTATACCGTCTCTTGGCATCCAAACGGTTTCGCAGGATTTGTTTCGTAGTTGATCGAAGTGCATTGGGCGTTCAAACCGAAGATGAATTCACGGCAACCAAAGTTGTTTCTGGCAAAACTTTTTCTGATATTTTTGGCCTTCAAGGGCTTGAACAAGTAAAACCTGATGATGACACCAAAGTTCATATTTGCACAATTCAGGGTCTAGTTAAACGCGTTCTATATGCCAATTCGCCCGAAGAAAGCCCGTCAATTGATCAATATGATCTAATGGTAATTGACGAATGCCATCGTGGATATTTGCTTGATCGCGAACTTTCAGATGCTGAATTAAGTTTCCGCGACCAGACGGACTATGTATCTAAATATCGGGCAATTTTGGACTATTTTGACGCGGTCAAAATTGGACTAACCGCAACACCAGCTTTGCATACGGCGGAAATTTTTGGCGATCCAATATTCCGTTATTCATACCGTGAGGCCGTGGTTGATGGCTTTTTGATCGACCATGAGCCACCAATAAGGTTTGAAACTGCATTAAAAAATGCGGGTATTGTTTTTGACGCTGGCGAATCTGTCGAAGTTTATAACACCAAGACTGGTGTCGTTGATACAATACACACCCCTGACGAAATTAAATTCGAAGTTGAAAATTTCAATCGTCAGGTTTTGACAGAAAACTTTAATCGCGTTGTCGCGCAAGAATTGGCAAATTATATCGACCCCACTTTGCCTGATAAAACTCTTATCTTTGCCGCCAATGATCGCCACGCCGATTTGGTCGTTAAAGTAATAAAGGAAGCATTCAAAGAAGCCTACGGCGAAATCGAAGATGCTGCGGTTCGTAAAATTACTGGAAGTGTCGACAAGGTTAAAGATTTAATCCGTGCGTATCGCAACGACACAAACCCAAAAATTGCCGTCACGGTCGATTTGCTTACTACTGGTGTCGATGTCCCAAAAATAACAAACTTGGTATTCCTGCGCCGCGTAAATAGTCGCATTTTATATGAGCAAATGATTGGCCGCGCGACCCGCAAATGCGATGAAATTAACAAAGAAGTCTTTCGGATATTTGACCCCGTCGATCTATACCAAAATTTGCAAGACGTAACCGATATGAAACCAATTGTGGTTAAGCCAAATATTGGTTTTGACCAATTAATAAAAGAATTGCAGACCGTTGAAAATACTGCGCACCAAGAAGAAATCAAAGAACAGTTAATAGTTAAACTTCGCCGTAAATTAAGGCATTTAAAACCTGAGGCACGCGAAAAATTTGAAAATCAAACAGGTCTAAAGCCCGAAGATTTACTAAACAATTTGCAAAGCCAATCTATTGAACAAATCAAAGATTGGCTTAAAAAATTCCCACAAACGGGCCAAATTCTTGATTGGCAGCCAGAGGATAATTCACCCAATTATGTCGCAATTTCGCACCATGAAGATGAACTAATTGGCACGTCGCGCGGCTATGGTGAGGCGCAAAAACCCGAAGACTATTTGGAAAACTTCCATAAATTTGTCACGGAAAATATTAATAAGATCGACGCATTAAAATTGGTTGTGCAGCGCCCGCGCGAATTAACCCGCGCAACATTGCGCGAATTGAAAATGGAACTGGACCGCAGTGGTTATTCAGAAGCCAATTTAAAAACCGCATGGTCACAGGCAAAAAATGAAGACATTGCGGCGTCAATTATTGGTTATGTTCGTCAGGCTGCCTTGGGTGATCCGTTGATTGCATACGAAGACCGTGTGCGTGGCGCAATGCGCAAAATCAAAACTTCAAAACAATGGACCGAACCGCAAAAAAGGTGGTTGGATCGCATTGGCGAACAAGTCACAAAAGAGATTGTCATAGACCGCGAAGCACTCGACAGGGATCCATTCATTAATGACGGCGGTTTCAATCGGTTAAATAAAATTTTTGGCGGCGAACTGGAAACAATAATCGCGAACATAAATGAAACTATGTGGGGGAGTGTTGGTTAATGGCCTATCCTGATTATTCAGAATTTACATTCGGTTATGTCGTTACTAGGGCGCTTGAAAAAGTATTTGGTAGTGGTAAAGTTGCGCCAGTATTTCCTACTACCAAGGAAGAAGAGGGGCTGGGATACGATTTAAAATTCCAATCGGACTATATTCCATTTTTTGTGCAATTTAAACGCTCTGAAGTAATGACAAGAAGAAGTTGCATTGAAATTAAAAATAAAAAAGCAAAATTAGAAATACCTCTTTTGAGAATGAATTTACATAAAGGTAAAGACAAAAAATACGGGCAACATCTTGCTTTGCAAGAACTAGAGGCCGAGGACAATCTAGTATTTTATTGCACTAGTGAATTTTATGACAAAGAGGAACTTGACAGGTATTATTCTTCGGACAACATTCTGAAGCGTTCTGCATTTATTATGCCTTCTGAGATAATATTGCCAAACGAAACTGAAAAGCATTTTTTCTCGTTCAATCGCGAAGAAAGTTATGGCTATGTTTTTTCAAATGATCCGAAATTAGTTGAAAGACAATTCCCTAGATTTGAGAGGGTGCAAGAAAAGATAATATCTTCATTTTCTAGAAGTGACGAAAATATTCTATTAAGCTTACAAAGTTTGGTCAGCAGGTTAAACGAAGTTGGTTTTGATGGGATTTTTAGACAAAGAAGAAACCAACTGGAGGAAAAGAATCCAAAAGGTTATGATATTGGTCACTCTTACTCATCTATTCCAGTATATGAACAAGCAAGACAGCTTCCTGCTTTCACAGATTTTAGAAAAATAAAATCCCCTCTAAAGCGCATTGCTAGTGAGTTTTTTTACAAAGCAGAGACTTATACCTTTCAAATTGCAAAATCGGAACAATATAAATGACCACAACAACTGATATCGTCCAAAAATTATGGTCGCTTTGCAATGTCTTGCGTGATGACGGTGTGACTTATAACGAATACGTCACCGAATTAACTTACCTATTATTCCTTAAAATGCTTTCGGAAGTGCCAGAGCGGGACGGCAAACTGCGTGAAGATCGCTTGCCAAATCAATACCGCTGGGCCACGCTTCACAAAAAAGAAGGCATGGATCAGCTTGATTATTACAAACAGCTTTTGCTTGATCTAGGCAAACCTGAAATCGCTGATCCAATTGTCCATGCAATTTTTACCGACGCACAAACCCGCCTGCGCAAGCCCGCAAACCTTAAATCCCTAACCACCGCGATTAATGACCTTGATTGGTTTTCCGCGCGTGAAGAGGGGCTGGGCAATTTGTACGAAGGCCTATTGCAAAAAAACGCCGAAGACAAAAAGTCAGGCGCTGGGCAATATTTCACACCGCGCACCCTTATTGACGCAATCATAAGGCTCATAAAGCCACAGGCAGGCGAAATAATCCAAGACCCCGCCGCGGGTACTGCTGGCTTTTTGGTTGCCGCTGATAGATATATCAAAGACCATACAGATGACCTTTATGCCCTAAAAGAAGACGCGGCCCATTTCCAACGTAACAACGCCTATACAGGTGCCGAACTTGTTCCCGATACCCACCGCCTTTGCCTTATGAACCTAATTCTGCATGGCATTGAGGGCGGCGTTGAATTGGCCGATAGCTTGTCACCCGATGGTGAAAACCTTGGCAAAGCCGATGTTATCCTAACCAACCCACCATTCGGCACCAAAAAGGGCGGTGGTCGCCCAACGCGCAATGATTTTTCGGTAACTGCCGACACATCAAATAAGCAGCTTGCATTCGTTGAACATATCGTCCGCGCCCTAAAGCCAAATGGTCGTGCGGCGGTGGTGTTGCCTGATAATGTGCTGTTCGAGGATAATACGGGGCGCCGCCTTCGCACTTGGCTAATGGAATTGTGTGACCTGCATACAATTTTGCGTCTGCCAACTGGTATATTCTATGCCCAAGGTGTCAAAACCAATGTTCTGTTTTTCAAGCGCGGAACGGGTGACGAGGCAAACACGCAAAACCTTTGGGTTTATGATATGCGCGCCGATATGCCATCATTTGGCAAAACCCGCCCATTGCTTGCAGATGATTTCAAAGATTTTGAGGAAAAGTTTGGCGCCGATCCAAATGGTCAAAGCCCGCGCACCGATACGGGTGAACAAGGGCGGTGGCGTGTTTTCACGCGCGAACAAATCACCGCGCGCAATGATAATCTTGATATTTCATGGCTGCGGGATACAGAGGCCGAAAGCGAAGAACAATTAACCGAACCCGAAGACATCGCCGCCGCAATAATCGGCCACCTTCGCGCCGCGCTTGAGGATATAGAGGCATTATCCGAAGAACTAGAACCCGCAATGGAAGGGGAAGCGGAATGAGCGATCAATCCGATAATTACGGCCGCACAATTCAAATATTTTTGGTTGATGGTTCACCAAATGGGCTAATGATTGCATCGCTTCATGGCTGGACGGGTTCAATAACCGTTTGCAAACAGGCAACATTTGACAAACTTTTGAAACGCCAAGAACTTGACCGCACGGGGGTTTATATATTGTGGGGTCAAGATCCCGAAAACCCATTAAAAATGCGCGCCTATATTGGCGAAGCCGATAGCGTAAAGGAACGCATAAACGAAAGTGCGCAAAACCATGAATTTTGGGAAACCGCCGTTGCAATCACAACATCAGATGACGCACTAACCAAAGGGCATGTTAGGTATCTTGAGGCGCGATTGATTGAAATTGCAACCGCCGCAGGGCGCGCAACCCTTGCCAATACCCAAAAACCTTCGGCAGATAAAAGAAAGCTGCCAGAGGCCGATAAGGCGAATATGGAAGGCTTTTTGGCAAACCTTCGGGTGGTGCTGCCCGTTGTTGGTTTGGATTTGTTAAAACCAATTGTAAACCTCAAAATGCTTCCACCGTTACAAGCTAAACAAGCGCCTCATTTCGAACTTATTCACCCGCCAACTGGCTTATGTGCCAGTGCAATTGAGGAAAACGACGAATTTATTGTTCTTGAAGGGTCAGAAGCTTTAAAAGATGCAGGCTATTCGAAACTAAATTATTCAACATTGAAAACTGAATTGATTGAGCAAGGTATTTTGAAAATTTCAAAGAAGAAAGACCGATTTACTTTTGCTTCATCATACACTTTTTCAAGTGTTTCTGCCGCTGCGTCGGTTATTTTGGACAGAAATGCCAATGGTCGTGTTTGGTGGAAAGTAAAAGGTCAAAAAACAACCTACCATGAATGGCAATCCCAAACCGCAGGGGCAGGCGAATGAGTGAGGTTTTGCCGAAGGGTTGGGTTAAAGTGACTTTTGGTGGCTTGTTCGATTTTAAAGGTGGTTCGCAACCACCCAAGTCGGAATTTATTTCACAACCTAAAGAAGGTTACATAAGGTTATTGCAAATTCGTGATTTCGAAAGTGATGAGAAGGCTGTTTATATTCGGCATCATGACAAATGGCCTAAGTGTGAAACCTATGATATTATGATTGGTCGTTATGGCGCAAGCGTAGGTAAAATATTAGGAGGGAAAGCAGGAGCATACAATGTAGCACTTGTAAAAATGATTTTTGATCAAGATAATATTTCTTCAGGTTGGGTCAAGTATTACTTAAAAAGTGACTGGTTTCAGTTGCCTCTTGCAAAAATTTCACGGTCTGCTCAGAACGGTTTTAATAAGGCAGATTTAGACCCGCTAGATGTACATTTACCACCACTTCCCGAACAAAAGCGGATTGTGGATAAGATTGACAGCCTTGGTGCCAAGTTAAAACGCGCCAAAGACCACCTAATCCACATCCCCAAACTTGTCGAAAAATACAAACAAGCAATTTTGGAAAAAGCATTCAACGGTTATTTATACAATCCAATTGATAAATGGCCGTCACCACTTGAGCTTCGAACATTTGTTGAAAAGTTTTCTTACGGCACATCTGCGAAATCGAATAAACAAGGAGCGGTACCTGTTTTGCGTATGGGCAATATTCAAGATGGAAAACTTGATTGGAACAATTTAGTTTATACATCAGATACTGCGGAAATAACCAAGTATGAACTTAACATTGGCGACGTGCTTTTTAATCGTACAAATAGCCCTGAATTGGTTGGGAAAACAGCTTTGTTTAGTGGTGAAAGACCAGCAATTTACGCAGGATATCTCATTAAAATAAAATGTAAAAAAGAACTTAACCCCCGATATCTGACATATTACTTGAATAGTCCAATTGGTCGCGAATATTGTTGGCGCGTAAAAAGTGACGGAGTAAGTCAGTCAAATATTAATGCTCAAAAATTGGGTGATTTTGAGGTTAGTGTCCCAGACGTAATGATCCAGGAGGAAATCGTCCGTCGCATTGAGGCCGCCTTCAATTGGATTGATCGCCTTGCGAAAGAGGCCACCAGTGCGCGCAAATTAATCGACACACTTGATAAAGCAATCCTGTCCAAGGCCTTCCGCGGCGAACTTGTCCCCCAAGACCCAAACGACGAACCCGCCAGTGTCTTGCTTGAGCGCATCCGCAACGAATCCCAACCCACCGCCAAAAAGCGAAAGGCTTAAACCATGGTCGTAAAAGTGTTTTTTTCATATAGCCACAAAGATGAAACATTACGCGACAAGCTTGAAGTTCATTTGGCAATGTTAAAGCGTGATGGACTTATAGAATCTTGGCACGATAGGCGAATTTTAGCAGGTGATCATTTTGGTCAAGCAATTGATCAAAAATTACAGGAAGCAGATGTAATATTGCTTTTGTTAAGTCCTGATTTTTTGGCATCTGATTATTGCTATGAGATTGAGAAAAAGGTTGCGCTGGAACGCGTAAGAAATGGCGAAGCAAAATTAATATCAGTTATATTGCGTCCATGTGAATGGCAAAAGACAGATCTTCCTGACTTCATGGCAACGCCAACCGACGGCAAGCCAATAACCACTTGGGCAGACCAGGATTCTGCCTTTCTTGATGTCGCTAAGTCAATTAGAAGTGCAGTAGAAGACGTCGCCAAAGCCAAAAAAGTAATCAGCTCAGCTAGGGCGATTGAGACGAATGTTATCCCCAGTGCAAGTCCTGCAGATTATCGGCCGCGGTCTTCAAACCTTCGTGTGACAAAGAAGTTCTCACAATTAGACTTCGACAATGCAATCGATGACGCCTTTGACTTCATTTTCGACTTATTTGGCGAATCTATAAAAGAATTGTCAATTCGCAATCCTCAAGTTGAAGGCCGAATACGTAGAATTGACGCCAAAAAATTCACTGCTGCGATATATTTAGATGGCGACAAGAAAAGCGGCTGCACTGTATTTATCGGCGGAATGTTTGGCACGAATGCCATTTCAATAGTGCTGAATGACGACGGGCGAGACAATACATACAATGAAATTGCGAGCGCAAAAAACGACGAATATTCAATATTTTTTGAAGTCAGTGGCATGGCTAGTGGATTTAGCAATGCGAAAGGGAATAAGCTCAATAGTGAGCAACTAGCGGAGTTGTTTTGGGCTATGTTAATTGCGCCGTTACAAACATCGAGAGACAGGCGTAATTTCCGTGCGATTTAAATGTGACGGTATGAAATTGGTAGATATACGCGACAATAATTTTCAAAGGGATGGTGCCGAAAGTAATGCTGCGGTTAGCAAAGACTTTGACAAAAAGGCACGTAAGGTACTTTTAGCACATGGTATTGAAACAGACCCCAATTTTTCTCTTATGCTTGGGGTTGGCGCGAAAAAGAAAAAGCGTTCTTTCAATCTTGGAAGCGACGCGCCAGCGGTCTTGGTAGATTGCAAAAGCCATAAATGGGCGTCAGGGCATAATATACCCACTGCGAAGCTGACTAATTGGAATGAGGCAATGTATTATTTCACTTTGGTTCCAAGTCATTACCGAAAAATTCTATTCGTTTTGCGCGACTAGCGAATAACCAATAAAGAAACTCTGGCGGAATATTACATACGCACTTATTACCATTTAATTCCGCAAGGCGTTGAAATTTGGGAATACGATGATCAAACTGGGGAAGTGAAAATACTTAATTAAGACATTGGCTTAATATGGCGCAGATTTGCGCTTGCAAATTCTTTGAATGCTTCTAGCGCGGCAATTATTGGCCACCTCGCGCTTGCGAGAAATTAATAGATTTAGTGAAAACGACGTAACCACCAAGCATACCGATAATGGAGTAAGTTATAGATTTGCAATGAAACTGAAAAGGCTTGCTTCTTCTTTATCGTTGGCGTCAGAATATAGAAAGCATTTGTTCATATTCTTTAGAGGCTATTTTTAATAATTTTTATGACTGGGTTGGTGAATCATTTTTGTTCGTGTTTTTGCATGAATTAAGCGGAGTTTATGTGAAAGCGGGCGGAAATATATTTTGTTATTAGGTTGATTTTTAAAATTTTAATCTATGTCAGTTGGGTGGTGTTTGATAGCATGTTAAGATTTGTGTCAAAAAACACAAATAATAACAATATGTTATAAAAAATATTTTGAAAGATGCAATTATTGGGTTTGACATTTCATAATCTAGTGATAAAAGTGTCATGTTAATTTATTTTAATCAGCATTTGCGTGCTGTTTTTTTTTAAATACAAAATGACACCGGTATCATCGGCAATAATTTAAAATAGATAAAAAGCTTCAACGAGGGAATATTTTTTTTAAATATTATGACACCGGTGTCAGTGTGGATTTTGTCTAAATTTGCATTCAATATAAGCAAAAGACAAAATGCAAGATTAAAAAATTGGGAGGAACAAATGAAATTTCGGAGAAGTATTAAACAAAATACAAGTATTTTGGCGGTGTCGTTTGCGCTCGCGCTAACATTTGTTGGCAATGCATATGCCCAAAGTAGTGAAAAGGCGCAATCATCAGATGGCAGCGAAGTAATCGTTGTAAAAGGTATTCGTGGTTCTTTAAATAAATCGCGGGAAATCAAGCGCAAATCAGCTAACCTTGTTGAAAGTATTGTTGCAGAAGATATCGGTAAAATGCCGGATCTAAACCTTGCGGAATCCATTCAAAGGGTTCCTGGTGTGGCAATGTCGCGTGAAGGTGGTGAGGGTCGTAACATCACTTTGCGTGGTTTTAGCCCTGATTTCACCCGTACCACATTAAACGGTATGGAAGTTCCGGCAAGTAGTGACGGTCTTGATAGTGGTGGGGTTACAATTAACGCGGGACGCGCGTTTGACTTCCACGTTTTCGCATCAGAATTGTTTAACCGTATTGATATTCAAAAGACCCAAAAAGCATCAACCGAAGAGGGTGGTATTGCCGGTACTGTTGACCTTTATTCGGCACGCCCTTTTGACTTCCGTGAAGATTTTACCGCATCGGCATCGGTTCAAGGTGGCTATAATTCTTTATCAGAAAAAGTTGACCCACGCGTTGCTGTGATGGTCAGCAAGAAGTTCCTTGATGGCAAGTTTGGGGTTTTGCTTTCTGCGGCATTATCACAAAGAACCGTGCACCAAGAAGGCTTTGCAAGTGTTCGTTGGACATCGCCTTATGTTAACGGTGATGCGTGGGATACATCACATTTAACCTCTATAACCGGAACGCCGTCTAGTGCGTGTGGTGCTGCAAATGCGCTAAATTGTTTGTGGGCGCCGCGTCTGCCGCGTGCTGACTTCTTTGGTAATGACCAACAGCGCGAAGGTTATACGGCATCGTTCCAATTCAAGCCAAATGATAAGCTGCTTTTGACTTTGGATGCCCTACATTCATCATTACAGAATGATCGTTATAGCTATAACTCAATGGAATGGTTGTTAACCCATGGCCCTGCTGGCAATTTCACTGGTCAAACACCGTTATCTTTTGTGATTGGGCCAGATGGCAAAACCTTGACTGCGGCAAGTTTTGATAATGTGACGTCATGGTATGAAAGCCGTCATCAAAAATCGGATTCAAAATTTAATCAAATTGTGCTTTCTGGCAAATATAATGTGAATGACAAGCTTACCATTGATGCAATGGCCGGCAGCGCAAGTGACGATGCAGATAGAACAGAACTTCGTTTCTATTATCGTTCTATTCCGCATTTCTATTCATATGATTATTCCCAAGATCCATATGTGCCAGTTGTAAGTTGGGGCACTTATGACCCAAATAAAGCAAGCAATTATATTGATGCGCTTACTGCGGCAAACCGCATAAATAATGTTAAGAAAGAAAACTTCACTAGCAAGATTGATACAACTTATACCGCCGATACATTTAATGTTAAGGCCGGCCTAAATTATAATAATCGCAAGGTTACTTATTCTGAAGGCTATGGAAACAATCCTACTGCAAGTGTTGCGCAATATACAATGCCATTCCCAATTTCTAATTTTGGTAAAGGTCTTGATGGCCCTGGTCTTGTGCCGTTCCGCGTTGCCGATTTTGATGCCATTGCTGCATCTGGATTGATTGCACCGGGATATACAACCAATATTCCTGCGGGTTGGGATGTTGGTGAAGAAACCATGGGCGCGTATGTTGAAATGAATTCGGAATATTATTTCGGCGATATGCGTTTGCGTTCGAATGTTGGCTTGCGTTATGTGAAAACCAACGTGACCTCTAGTGCAATCATTAGCGGTAAGAAGGTTGAAGATAAATCGTCTTATGACAATTATCTACCATCAATTAACCTTGCGCTTGATGTAACCAAAGACGTTGTGGTTCGTGCCTCTTATGGTCGTAGCATGACACGTGCGGGCCTAAGCTCTTTGAACATTGCTGGTCCGGTATTTGGTTACACAACCCGAACCGTTGGCAATATTGGTAACCCAGAGCTTAAACCATATGAATCAAACGATATTGACCTTGGGGTTGATTGGTTCTTTGGTAAAGAAGGGCTTGTTTCGGTTGGCTTCTTCCATAAAGACATTGTACGGTCTTTAAAGACACAAATCGTAACAAAAATGATTGATCCATCTTTCTGGCCTGCGATTTATGCCGATCCACAATATGATCCATCTTATAATGCGGATCCTGCAACCGTTCCATACACATTCACCATTCCAGTGAATGACGATTCTGGTGACGCGGTTAAAGGTTTTGAATTAACCTATAACCAGCCATTCTCATTCCTTCCTGGGCCATGGTCAAAATTTGGTATTGCATCAAACTACACCCATGTATCAGCGAGCGATTCAACCGGGCTTTCACCTAATTCATACAATTTCACATTATATTACGACACCGGAAAATATGGTGCCCGTTTATCTGTGAATAAACGTGATGATTATCTATTAAGCCAACCAGGCGGCAACGGCCATCTTCAAGAAAGAAAGTTTGGTCCAACACATGTCGATTTCTCTGCATTCTATAATATTAATGACAAACTTACCCTTAGCCTTGAGGGCATTAATATTACGGACGAGGTTGAACGTATTTATGGAACCGGTGACACTGGAACTATGGATTTAACCCGTGAATATTCGCACACTGGTGCGCAATGGTTCATCGGTGCGCGTTATCGCTTTAGATAAAATTAAATTTTCCCTATAAACTTGCTGCCGGTTTGGAGATATATTTCAAACCGGCAGACTTATAGATAAATAATTCATTCGGGAATGAACGCCATGTTAAAGCCATCTTTAATCTTACTTTCCTTGGTAACGCTTTGTTCGTGTGCCACCAAACCGGATAATGTTCGCCCGCTTGATGATAGTTACACCATCTCGCAGCGTTATGATGGCTATAAGGATAAATATGCGGGTATCGAATGGCCGGTTACTGAATTTATGGCTGGGCAAAAAGTCTATTTTGACCAGAGGTATGAAAAGATTGGCAATCGCGAACTTCGGATTGATACATTTCTTCCCCCGCCAAATATTAATAAGCACAAGGCAATTCTTTTGGTGCATGGTGGCGCGTGGCGCTCTGGTAGCAAGTCGCATTTTTATAACCTTGCAAACCGTATGGCGCAAAAGGGTTATGTGGTCTTTATACCCGAATACCGATTGTCGCCAGAAATTGGTTATCCTGCTGGTCTTTTTGATATTAATAATGCGATAGTTTGGGCAAAATCGCACGCCGCCGAATTTGATTTTGATAAAAACGAACTCGCAATTGGTGGTGCCTCATCGGGCGGGCAGATGGCGGCGCTTATTGCCTATACTTATGATACAGACTTGTTCAAAGAGGCGGGGCAAGACACCAAAGTAAGTGCCTTAATCGACCTTGATGGGGTTTTGGATTTTACCACCCCGCTTGCACTTAAATATGAAAATGCCGCCAAAAGTAAATCTGTTGCCGCCAAATGGCTAGGTGGTTCAATGGAGCAAGTGCCAAATAAATGGCACGAGGCGAGCGCCACAACCCATCTTGGCAAAAATTCACCGCCAACCCTTATTATTAGTAGTGGGATTGAACGTTTCACCGCCGGCAAAGAAGAGGTTTTTCAAACCCTTAATAGCTTAAAAATTCGCAATGATTATTACGAATTCAAAGATGCGCCACACGATATATGGCTTTTTGAGCCTTATTTGGGCAAAATTGCAGACAAGGTTGATGACTTCCTTTCTCCGGAAACAGCAAAATGATTGGATTTATGATGAAGCAAAATCAAAATATAATTGTCAAAACTCCACAATTAATTTTCGCGTCACTTTTGTTGGTTGCTGGCTGTGCCAGTATGCCGAGCCATAATAGTGCCAATTTTTACGTGAAGAAAGACTGCGGCACGCTTGCAAATTGCTTTAATAATATTCAATCAGCACTTGATGCGGCAACCAAAGAAGCGCCCGATAAATGGGTAAATATTGATGTCGGAGAAGGGGATTATTACGAAAAGATCGTAATCAGCCGCGATAAATTAAAACTGCATGGTCAAGGCAGTGCAAAAACACGTTTGTATTATGACGCCTTTGCCCAGACCGCAGGTGTTTATCACCGTAATAAATGGGGGACACCGGGTTCTGCAACACTTATGATAAATGCAAAAGATGTTGATGTTTCGGGCATTAAAATTGAAAACACATATGATTTTCTTGCAAATGATGCACTTGCCGATGGGGATGCAAAAAAAGTCTCCAACTCACAGGCGGTTGCCCTTCTTTTAGATGTTGATAGCGATAGAGTGAAAATCGAAAATTCTTCAATAGTAGGCTATCAAGATACTTTGTTTGCCAATGGTAAGCGTGTTTATATTAAAAATAGCAAAATCTCTGGCAATGTTGATTTCATTTTTGGCAATGGCAGTGTTTTAATAGAAGATTCCATAATCGAAAGCCGTAAACGCGCCGCAAGCTTTAAAGAGGGTGAATACCAATCCTTTATCACTGCGCCATCAACGCAAATTTCCCAAGAATTAGGAATAATTATTTACCGTTCAAAAATTGTTCGTGAAGACGGTGTGCCAGATAATTCCGTTGCTTTGGGGCGGCCGTGGCATCCAACAACAAAATTTGACGATGGTCGTTATGCCGATCCTAATGCTGTGGGGCAGGCGTCTTTTATTGATTGCTATATGGATGCGCACATTAATCCAGAACATTGGACTTTTATGAATGGCACAGCAAGAGATGGCAGCAAGACCGCAATTTTCACCGCGCAATCATCTCGTTTTTCAGAAATAAATTCATATGGCCCTGGGGCGCGACATATAGATATTGGGATAAAGTGGAAGGGTAACACGAATATCGGTGAAATTCGCACAATGTTTTTCAAGGATTGGAAATAGTTGCACAAATAATATACTTGCTGGGTGTTGCTGGTTACCAAAAGGTAAAGGGTTTGGCGCTGTAATTTTATTGTGAAATTAGCATTATTTCTTAAGGTTCTTTGTGTTTTTGTTTTATAAAATACAATAAAAACAATGATGTATGCCGCAATATTTTCTATGCAAACTTTTGCATAAAAATGCGCAAAATCCACGTTTTAGCGCCAAATTTTTACATAAATAATTAACCTTAAGAAAGGTAATTAATTTGCCACTAAAAAAATGATTAAATAATAGGCAAATAAAATGCGTTCTTTGTCCGACCTAAAACTTACAACAAAAATAACATTTGGTATTAGTGCCTCCATCATAGCGTCTATTCTATGCTTTTTACTTATTATTGGTTGGCGGCTTTATGATACATCTTTACAACAAGCAAAAACCAATACTGTTGTTAATGGTGAAAAAACCTCAGAGTTTATAAAATCATTCTTTGCGCAATCAATTGCACGCTCTGAAGCGGTTGCATTAGCAGTAAAAGAGCAAAATGGAAAATCAAACGACCGTGCATTTCTAAATGAACTGGACAAGGCATCATTACAAAATGCCCCTAAAAGCGTTTTTGGGGCATGGGTTGTTATGCGTCCCAGTGAGTTGGGTGGGGCGGCAAATGCAACACCCGCAGTTGATGGTAGTGAGAAGAATGGGATTTTCTCACCTTATTGGGTGCGTGGTGAAAACGATACAATTGTCGAAAGTAATGACTTGGCTACTTATGATGCCAATGGTGATTATGAAAATGACTATTATAAAATACCAGAAAGCCTTGGCAAAAGCACTGTAATTGACCCTTATGTCGATACATCTGTCAATAAATTAATGGCGTCAACGGCGGCACCGATTATTCGTGATGGCAAGGTTATCGGGGTTGCGGGGAATGATTTGTTATTAACCGATTTGTCGCGCGAAATTGTTGAAAAACGCCCATATAAACAATCAAATATTACTTTGATTGGTGGTGGGATTGTAATTGCCGACAATAACCCCGCAAATGTTGGAAAGCCAATTGCCGATCTAAAGCTTAAAATGGAAAAGGGTGGTGTAAAGTTTACAAGCACTTCGAAAAGCCTTATTACTGATTTACCTGTTAAGGTGGATGGAAATAATGAATGGCGTCTTGTCATCAACACACCTAAATCAGTGCTGCTTGGTTCGGCGAATTTAACGATTATGCTTTTGGCATTGGGTGGTATTATCGTTATGGTGGCTGGTTTGATTGGCGGCAAATTACTTGGCAATCAAGTTAGCGGTCCAGTCGTTGAAATGGCAGCGGCAATGAATATGCTTGCCGCCGGACGACTTGATATAAATATTCCAAACCATAGCCCAAAAACCGAAGTAGGGCAGATGGCGTTGGCATTGCATAAATTCCGTGAAAATGCACTTGAACGTGAGAGATTGGGGCAAATTGCCAATCGCGCGGAAAGTGAAAAACAAGCGCATAATCAGCATATTATCAAAATGCTTGAAGAGTTTCACGACAATTCAAGAAATACATTGAATATAACTTCGCAAAAAATGGCACAGCTTGAAGAGGCGTCACATGGACTGCGAAATATGGCAAATGTTGCGATTACGCAGGCCGATGCCGCAAATGTATCTTCAAATTCTAGCGCCGAAAATGTGCAAACTGTTGCCGCCGCATCCGAGGAGATGTCGAGCTCAATTAATGAAATCAAGCACCAAATTACCGAGGCGGCAAATATTATTTCCCAAGCGCAAAAACTGGCTGAAACTTCTGCAGGTGAGATTTTGGTTCTTTCAAGCCTTGCCGATAATATCGGTGATATAATCTCATTAATTCAAGATATTGCCGAACAAACCAACCTTCTTGCCCTAAATGCGACAATCGAGGCAGCACGTGCAGGTGATGCGGGTCGTGGCTTTTCTGTGGTGGCACAAGAGGTTAAACAACTTTCCGAGCAAACATTCGCAGCTACCGAGAAAATTCGCAGCCAGATTGGCGATATTCAACATAAAACTGGCAATACGTCGGCAATTGTCAAACAGGTTGCCGATATTATGCAACAAATTGATAGTGCCACGGTTGCAATTGCGGCATCGGTGGAACAGCAAAGCCTTGCCACCAATGAAATTTCACAATCTGCGGCCCATGCTGCAAGCTATACTCGTGAATTATCATCATCGGTTGGCGAAGTTAGTTTGATTATCGGCGAAACAGGTAATACGGCAATTGTAGTTGAACAAAACTCTGCTGAAGTAGCAGAACAGGCAAAATTATTATCGTTTGAGATTAATAAGTTTGTCGATATGTTGCGAAATGGCCCTCTAAAAGATGTCGCATAAATAAAAAAAGCCCCCGATTTCGGGGGCTTTTTAATTTCTACTGAACAATTATTTCATTGGAACTTTAACTGGTGTTGGAACTTGTTTACCAGTTTCCGGTTTCTTTGCCGCCGGTTTTTGTGCGTCGGCGGTTTGCACCAATCCACCTTTTGGCATGCCAGCGTGGATAAAGGCAATTGCGCGATCAAGCACATAATCCTTATCTTTGTTCCAATTTTCTGGAGGCATATCTTTTGGCATATGTGGCTGTTCGCGTTTTGCGCCGGAATCATTGTTTAGCGCATTTGGCAAATCTTCCTCAAAGCGGAATTCAGCTTTACGGCGTTCAATATCCTTGTCGGTTAGGCGAATGCCAGAAACCTCAATATCAGGCTTGATGCCCGCACCTTGAATTGAGCGACCAGAAGGCGTGTAATATTTCGCAGTAGTAAGGCGTAATGCGCCATCTTTACCGCCAGAAAGTGGGATAACGGTTTGCACCGAACCTTTACCGAATGAAGTTGTGCCGAAAATAACCGCACGTTTTCTGTCTTGTAATGCGCCCGCAACGATTTCAGACGCCGATGCAGTGCCTTCATTGGTAAGAATTACCAACGGAACACCGGCCATTTTCTCACCGGCATTGCCGTAATAACGTTCAATCTGTTCAGGACGACGGCCACGGGTTGAAACAATTTCACCGCGATCCATGAATATATCCGAAACCTCAACCGCCTGATCAAGAAGACCACCACCGTTGTTACGAAGGTCAAGAATAATGCCTTTTACATTGCCACCCAATTTGCGTTGAATGTCATCAAGCGCTTTATCAACTTCTTTAGAAGTATTTTCATTCACAAAGGTTGAAATTCGAATGTAACCGATATCACCCTCAACACGTGAAGTAACGGCGTGCAATACGATGATTTCACGTTTTAACTTCAATACGATTGGCCCCTCTGTGCCTTCGCGTGAAATGGTTAAATCAATTGAGGTGCCAGGTTTACCGCGCATTTGCTCAACCGCATCATCAAGTGGCATGCCAACGATGTTTTTGCCGTCAATCGCAATGATTCTATCGCCCGCTTTGATGCCAGCTTTTTGACCAGGTGAGCCATCCATAGGTGAAATTACTTTCACGCTTCCGGCATCCGAAGTAACTTCAAGACCAAGACCACCGTATTCACCACGGGTCGAGGTTTGCATATTGTTAAATTCTTTGGCGTTCATAAAGCTTGAATGCGGGTCAAGCGATGACAGCATGCCATTAATCGCCGAATCAATAAGCTCATCCTGCTTTGGTTGAACAACATAATCGGTATTTACACGCGCCAAAACATCAGCAAAAATGTTTAGTTGGTGTAAAGTAGCCTCACGATTTTCTGATGATTGCGTGAAATTCGTTTCAGAATCTGACCACGCAACCGCGCCACCGCCTAATATTGCGCCCACACCAACAGAGCCGGCAATAACCGGTATAATCCACCAACGAAATTTGGATTTATTATTAGTTGTAGTTTTTTCCTGTTGGGTCTGCCCTGTTTGCATTAAACGCTCCGATAATTGTTGCAACATAATATATTCATTTGCACAATACAATAAAGTTAAATCTATTTATGATTATGTTTTAGCCGTTAGTATCCTTACGAAACCATGGTGACGGATTAAAAGTAGTGTTGCCTTTGCGAAATTCAACATAAAGATCAGGAATTACCCGCCCGTCTGCTGCCATTTCGCCGATTGGTTCGCCCGCAAGAATTTCTTGCCCGGCTTCGACATAGATTTCCCCCATTCCGGCAAGAACAACACGGTAATCACCGCCAACATTTATAATGACAACCTTGCCATATGAACGGAATGGTGCGGAAAACTCCACCTTGCCATCATAGGGCGACATTACTTGTGCTGCTTGTCTGGTTCTTATGGTCATTCCGCTTGCGGTTCCACCTTCGGAAAGGCGTGCACCATAATTTTGCATAGTTATGCCAAGTACTGGGCGTGTAAGATTGCCTTTTTGGCTTTCGAAATTGCGTGCAAATGCCGAACCATTAAGGTTGCCACCCATATTGTTTACGGCTTCACCAACGCGGCTAATAAGGTCACGTAGTGATTGTGCCTTGGCGGCAATTTGCGCAATTACTTGTTTTTCACCGGCCGCATCTTTGCGCAATTTAACTTCTAAAAGACGGCGCTGTGCAATCAAAACGGCAATGGTTTGTTTTGAATTTTGTAAATAGGTATTGGCCTTGCGATATTCGTCATTGGACATGAGAATATTTTCACGCAATTGGCGCAAATTACCGATTTCACTTGAAATTTGTTGCGCACGTGCATTTAATTGTGGTGCAATAAGGCGCATTAAAATTGCCACCCGTGCCGCCTCTGTGGCGTTTTGTGGTTTCACCGCAAGGGCAGGTGGCCTATCTTGTTCTATGGCGATAAGGGCAACGACCACATTTTCCAAAGCTTCGCGCCGTGCCAAAAGCTGATTATTGGCGAGTTGTTCCTGTTGGCGAAGGGTTGTAAGTTTCGTAACCGATTTTTCGACATTGCGTTCAGCAGTATCGCGGTCAACCGCAGCCTGAACCAGTCTTTGTTGTAATTCATTGACCTCTTTGACGGCATTATCTGCATTTTGCTCAAGTGCTTTTACACGCTGTTCGCGGGTTTGCTTCTCTTGCTCAAGGCGGTCAATTTCGCTTTTTGTTGAATTATTTTGGGCGTTTTGGGCAAAAATCAAAGACGAAGGCATCGTATTGCCCAATATGAGCAATACAAATGCAAGCGTCTTAGTGATTCTATGCTTTTCGACCATAATTAATTATGCCTTATGATAAGGTGTCTTGGCAATTATGGATACTGAACGATAAATCTGCTCGCCTGCCATTGCGCGCACTAATTTATGCGGCCATGTCATTTTTCCAAAAGATAATTGTAAATCAGCGCGCGATTTAAATTCTTGCGAATGCCCTTCGGCACCACCAATTGCAAAGATTATCTCTCTTACACCATTATCTTTAAGTTTTTCTATATTTTCGGCAAATTCTTCTGAACCCAAATTTTTGCCGCGTTCGTCAAGGCAAATTAAATATGCGCCGTCTGGCAACGCCGAAAGCAATAATTCACTCTCTCGCTTGGGGTTGGCATCTTTTAATTTGGTGTCAAATTCGCGGATTTCACAAGCCGTAATACCAAAAGCGCGCCCCATAACTTCGGCGCGCTTTAAATAATCCAGACATAAATCCATTTCCGGCAAATCTTTTTTATATTTACCGATTGCGTAAATGCTTATTTTCACGCTTTGCCCAATAATGTTTGTCCATCGGCCCAGATACGTTCAATATCATAAAAGGCACGAACTTCTGGTTTGAAAATATGGGTGATAATATCACCGGCATCGATAAGAACCCAATCAGCGTTTGGAAGCCCTTGCACCTTTACTTTGCCAAAGCCCAATTCTTTTACTTTTTTTGAAATATGGTCGGCCAGTGCCGCAACATGTCGTCCTGAACGACCTGATGCAATAATCATTTTATCGGCAATAGAGCTTTTACCCTCTAGATCGATGCATAAAACATCTTCTGCTTTGTCTTCATCAAGTGATGAAATAATAACATCCTGCAACTGCTTTAATCGCGTGGCTTTATCAGAAACTGAACCCGAATTTTCGGGATTTAAGGAACTTTGCAAAACAAACCTTTCTTATAAAATTGTTTTTATGCCACATAGAATAATATATAAGTCACAATTTTACAAAGTATTTTTATTTTATGGTTTGTGAACTTGCATTTTACCTTGTTTTTTCACTAAAATAAGCGTGCTTCTTTTTAAAGAGATATGGTTGGCGAATTGAATAAATTGCTAAATAATGGGGTTCAAGATCTTGATGAGCGCGCAAGGCAAATCTTTCGCGAAATTGTCGAGACTTATATTGAAACCGGTGAGCCGGTGGGTTCACGCACCCTTAGCCAAAAGGGAATTGGGCTTTCGCCTGCAACCATCCGCAATACAATGGCGGATTTGGCGGGGCTTGGATTACTTGATGCCCAACATATTAGCGCGGGCAGAAGCCCAACCCACCAAGGGCTTCGGTTTTTTGTTGATGGCCTTTTAGAAGCCAGCCAAATTAAAGAACAAGATAAAATCGCCATTGACCAACGATTTAGCGAGGCGGGTGACGACATCTCCAATGCACTTTCCGAGGTTTCAAGCATGTTATCGGGGATTGCCGGCGGGGCAGGGCTTGTAACCACGCCAAAACGAGAAAGTGCAATTACCCACGTTGAATTTGTAAAAATATCCCCCAATCAAACCCTTGTGGTTTTGGTTTTTGATGATGGGCAGGTTGAAAACCGTCTGATTGACGTGCCATATGGCTTTACCGCATCACAGCTTCAGGAAACTACTAATTTTTTAAATCACCATCTTGTCGGGCGCACATTTTCCGAGGCAATTGTTCTGATTAATAGTGAATTGCAAAAGAACCAGCGCGAATTAGATGAAATTACCCAAAGGCTGATTAATGATGGTTTTGCCCTGTGGTCGGGCAATGTTTATAATGATGATCGCACATTGATTGTTCGCGGGCGTTCAAATCTTTTGAAAAATGCAGATTTGAATATGGATTTGGAACGGGTGCAGGTGCTTTTTGATGAATTAGAGAAAAAGCGCGATTTAATCCAACTGCTTGATGCCGCAAAAGACGGTGCGGCGGTTAAATTATTCATTGGCTCGGAAAACCCATTGTTTGCGCTTTCGGGTTCGGCATTAATCGCCGCGCCCTATGTTGACGGGCAGAACCGCGTGGTGGGCGCACTTGGTGTAATTGGGCCAACCCGCATAAATTACGCCCGCATCATTCCAATTGTTGATTATACTGCAAGATTACTGTCAAAGATGATGGAAAAACGCAGATTAATTGCCGCCCCAGGGGTGAAATTCTAAAAAACCACACTATTTAAGCAAGTATTATTGTTAATTGGGAAGCAGATATGTCTGAACAGGAAAAAAGTGAAATTGAAAATGAAGAAGCATTAAATGTTGAAGACAACGAAGTTTGTTTGTCTGCGGATGATGCTGATACGGAAACTGCACAGGCGACCGGAAAATCACTTGAAGAAGAGTTAGAAGCTGCTCGTGCGGAAATTGCGGGTCTTAAAGATGCCGCCCTTCGTGCTTTGGCGGAGGCTGAAAATGTGCGCCGCCGTGCCGAAAAAGAGAAATCTGACGCCCGCGCATATGGTATCGAAAAATTCGCGCGCGATTTGTTGCCAATCGCCGACACTTTGGGTCGTGCATTGGGTGCAATTACCGATGACCAACGCGCAGATGGTTCTTTCACCAGCTTTGTTGAGGGTATTGAACTTACTGAAAAAGAATTATTCGCGGTTCTAGAGCGTAATAATGTTCAAAAAGTTGGAATTCAGGGCGAAAAATTTGACCCGAACCTTCATCAAGCAGTTGCCCAAATTCCAAGCGCAATCCAAAAAGACCATATCGCCGAGGTTTTCCAACCTGGCTTCACACTAAATGGTCGTGTATTGCGTGCGGCAATGGTTGCCGTAAGTGCCGGCGAAGCAAATTAGAAATTAATTTGAAGCAAATTAGAAATTAATTTGAAGCAAATTAGGAAATAGCTTTTACAAGCGTTTTTATATCTTGTTCTGTTGAATTAATGCCGGGGGTAATGCGAATGCATGCCCCCGCATTTAATCCAACCCTAAGCACGCTAAAAATACCATATTCATTTAGTAATTTTTGTACCAATGCGGCATGTGCGGCGGGTGAATTATCATCTTTTAAACGAAACGAAGAAATACCTGCGTTTAATCTGTCATCATCTGGTGTGATAACAATGGTCTTTTTGGAACTTTCTAAAGGTTCGACCCACAGGCTTCGCAGATATTTAAGACGCTTATTAATTCTATCAATTCCAATGTCATTATGTAAATCAATGGCATCAATTGCCGCCAATTGCGCGGCATAATTTGCGGTTCCGGTATGGATACGCGAACTTATTGGATCTTTTTCGTTCGGAATTTCACCTAAAAAACGGTCAATTAAATCGATTTTGTCTTTCTTGATATAAAGTGCGCCGACACCCAAAGGCGCGCCAACCCATTTATGTAGGTTAAGACCCGCAAAATCAATTCCTTGTGCCTTTACATCAATTGGCGTCAGTCCCATTGCCTTTGCGCTGTCAACAAGGGCATGAATGCCATAATGGCGTGCCATTTCGATGATTTCTTTTATGGGCAGCACAAGACCATCACGGTGCGACAAGTGGGTTAATAATATCATTTTTGTTTTCGGATTGGCCTTGAATGCTGTTTCATAGGCATCAATCAGATTTTGAAAAGTTGCAGGGTATGGAAGCGCGATTTTTATAACATCAACGCCGCGCCGCGTTTTCAGCCATTCCATAACGGTTTGCATGTTTTCATAATCGTGGTCGCTATAAATAACTGCATCCCCTGAATTTAGCTGGTTAAAGCCAGAAATTAGGGCCTGCATAGATTCAGTTGCATTACGAGTTATCGCAATTTCAGAAGCGTCGGCATTTATCATTCGCGCAATTTTTTCACGCAAAATCTGATAATATGAATAAAATTCGCGGCGAACAAAATACGTGCCTTGGCGATTGATTTTTTCGCTATATTGGGCGAACTTTTCTTGCACCAAAATTGGCATTTGCCCAAAGCCGCCATATTCAAGATTTATAATCTTTTCCATTCGCTTTGGATAAAGTGCGGCGATTTTTTCCCAATCGTCTTTATTTTGTGGTGCGGCAAATGCGGGGCTTGCCATAAACCCCGCACTTAATCCCAAAAATTCGCGTCTTTTCATTAATTAATACTTTATGTTAAAGCGAACATAATACTGCCCGCCATAGCTATCGTATGGTGCATTTCGAGAATAAACAATACCGCGTGAAGCCTGATAAAGCGCTTTATCTGGATATGTATCAAGAATATTCTCACCAGCGATTTTAATCGAGAATTTTGAATTAATATTATAAGTTACCGATGCATCAAGAAAGGTTATTGCACCAAATTCTTGGAAAATATCACCGGTCGAGTTGCCGCTTGAATCTGTCCATTTGCCGTAATAGCGTCCTCTTAACTGATACTCGAATGCACCAAGTGAATAATTAGCGGTTATTGTCGCATTATTTTTAGGAAGGTTTTCTTCAAACAATCTTTTCTGGGTTGGGCTGGCATTTAATGAGCCACCACGAATTGATGTTTTGTTATAATTATAGGCGCCAATGATGTTGAATTTTCCGCCAAAAAGTTCGTTGGTATAGGTGGTTACCACATCAACGCCTTCGGTGCGTGTATCATAATCATTGGTGAACCAGTAAATAGAAGTATAAGTGCTGGCACCACTTAAACCCTGTGCAACCAAGGCGGCCTTTTGCGCATCGCTAAGCTTAATTGTTGACGAAGACGAAATACGATTATCAACATCAACGCGGTATGCATCAATAGATCCGGAAAGCCCTATATCAGTATTCCAAACTACGCCCGCGCTTAGGTTTTTGGATTTTTCAGGTTCAAGGGGTTTTGCACCCAAAGCAATTGCGATTGGGTTAGTTGGTGCAATCCGGCCCGTGGTAAATAATTGTAAGGTTGTGGTATCAAGACCTTGTGAGGTGCTAAGAGAATTTACCTGACCAACTGTTGGCGCGCGGAAGCCCGTTGAATAAGATGCACGAACGGCAAGGTTTGGCATTATTTCATAACGGCTAGAAATTTTGCCATTTGTTGTGCTGCCGAATGTGTCAAAGTCTTCATAACGAGCGGCCGCGCCAATTGACCATGCTTTTGTGAGGTTGCTTTCAAGGTCAATATATGCGGCATTACTAATTTGTTTCCAATTGCCTGCTTGAAGGTCACTAAAACCTGGGAAGCCGTTTGAACCAACAGCAAGCCCGTATTGCGCACCTGGGCCTACTTCATATGATGCCTTGTCGCCCTGTTGAACGGTATATTCTTCTTGGCGGCGTTCAAGACCGAATGCGATATTTACTGGTTCTGGCAATGATGAAACATTTAATTTATAAACACCATCGGCATTCAAATTGGTTTCATGTTGTATCTGTGTGCCTAAAAAGAAATTATATGGAGACGATGGACCCAAAGAAGCATTGATTGAATTATATAGATAAAAATCGGTTTTGTTTTGCCCATCGGAAACGCTGATATCCCAATTGAAATTATCGCCGATGGATGATTTCATCCCTAATACAGATTGATAATCACTATATTTTGCTTGTTCACGTGGGGTGAAGCCCAATGGGTAAACTGAAAGCAGGTTCCAACCAGGGAAAGCCGCAACAGTTTTATAAACACTGGCGTTTGAAGTTGCGCTTGGGATACGCCAATTTATATCGTTAATGCCTTTACCATTGGCAAAAGTTGAGAAGCCGTAAAATTCACCGTTATTTGCAATTGGATACGCAAAATTTATTGCGTAATTATAGTTTTCAGTATCGGGTGAACCCCAATGTTGTACTGGATTTGGTAATTTTATTCCCGGATTAGCCGCTTCAAAAGCAATTGCATCCGCGCGTTGATTTGTGCGCGAAGTCATTGCCGCTTTGCCATATTCCATTACGCCGTTCAAATAGCCGCCTTGGCCAATTTCAACACCACCTTTTACGCCAACGCGTGTGGTATCGCCATCGCCTTCAAAATATTGTGAACCTTGGATGTATGATGAAAAGCCAGTTTTATTATCAAGTTGGACGTTTATTACGCCGGCAATTGCATCCGAGCCATATTGTGCTGATGCGCCATCACGCAGAACCTCTATACGGCCAACGCCAAAAGAGGCAATCTTGCTAAGGTCTGGGCCTTGTGCGCCCCTTTGTCCTAAAAATGAAGAACGGTGAAAACGCTTGCCATTAATCAAAACTAGTGTTTGGTCGGATGAAAGACCGCGTAAATGCGCTGGACGAATAAATTGTAAGCCATCAGATGACGGAAGTTTATGCACATTAAATGATGGAATTACTTGTGCCAAATTATCTGCAAGCTCACTTGATGCGCCATCTTGAATGGCCTTGCCTGAAACAACGTCAATTGGGGTCAAGCTGTCGAATTTTGTTCTGCTTTTTTCGCGCGTGCCAGTTACGATAACTGTTTGATCATCGTTGTTTGGTTTGGATTCATCTGCATATGCAATGTTTGTAAATGCCACGATTGGTAAAATCGCAACCGATGAAAATAGTTTAAACCTCGTTCTATGATTCATTTTATACCCCAATTTTATGCATTGATTAATTTGAGAAAATTATCTGAAAAATGCAGTTTGAAATTGAGGCGGTATTATTAACCAAATTTAACAATTGAATGATGGTTAGATAAACTTTGCATGAAGACCGTCTGATTTATTTAAAACAAAAAAAAGGGGTGCAAACCATATGATTTGCACCCCTTGAATATTCATTTGATAAAATTATTCAGTGACGCTTGTCGCCAAAAATGCCGGCATATCTTCGCCGAAACCAGAAGGCTCTTTTTCTTCGCGCGGTTCACCTTCACGTTTTTGACGCGGACGACGACCAAGAGGGCTTCTTAGGCGTGAATTACCACGTGGTGCACGGGTTTTGACTTCTTCACCATTTTCAGGGGTTGCATCGTCAATTTGTGGTGCATCGTTTTGCGGTTCATTGCTTGCTTCGACAGCATCAGGGGTATTTTCAACACCTTCTGCAGTTTCATTGCGGTTGTTGCGGTAATGATCGCGGCCACGACGACGGTTGTTATTAAAGCGGTCGTTACGGTCATTGCGATTGTTGCGGTCATTACGATTGTAACGCTCATTACGGTTTGAAGATGCTTCGGTATCGTCTTCTTCACCTTCGGCAACGTTTTCGCCTTCGTTTTCAGCCAATTCGTTGTTTTCGGCGTCTTCGTCACCATCAGAAGGAATGCCAGAAATCGCAAGCTCTGAACGTGGGACAAAATGCGGCTGAATCGATTTTAAAAGCCTCAAATAATGCTCGGCGTGTTGCATATAGTTTTCAGCCAAAATACGATCACCCGAAGCCATGGCATCACGACCAACTTGTTGATATTTTTCAAGAATAGTCTGTGCAGAGCCACGTACTTTGATATCAGGACCAGTAGATTCATAAGCACGATTAGGGTTGTTATTCGTGGGTTTGTTGCGCCCGCGACCACG
>APMI01001453.1_pt1 | contig 69034 bp, 53 predicted proteins | sample 667938 | NCBI WGS metagenome assembly APMI01 (sample SAMN01084076, study PRJNA167559) | wastewater metagenome | biome: Wastewater | place: Denmark: Ejby Moelle, Odense | collected 2011-11-28
CTCCAGCTTCTGAAGCCATTGTTAGGAATATATCTTTCTACTGTTACATTGGTAGCGCCGGTGAGCGTTCCGTTTACCTGTCCGAGACTGGCGGTGCCGGTAGCATCGGATTTGAAGGTTACGGAGTTGCCGCCCAACGCCAATGTACCGGTAGCTCCTACCGATAAGGTTACCGATGGACTAACGGTTAACGTTGCCGTGTTTGACAGTGTTAATGATCCCTGCACGGTAAAGTTCACATCCAATGTTACATCGCCTGCATTGATCGCAATTACATCGCCCGAAGAAGGAACACCGCATGACCATTTACTTCCATCGCTGAAATTGCCGTTGCTGCCATTCCAGGTATTGGTACCGTTTACCGTAGTAGTAATGGAAGCTGTGCTGGTACAGCCATTGGCCCCGGTTACAGTTACCGTAAAAGTACCCGCCGTTGCAATGCTCGCATTGGCGCTGGCACCAAGCCCATTATCCCATGCATAGCTTACACCACCGGTTGCGGTCACGCTGATACTGTTGTTACAAGTAATGATGGTGGTTCCGCTATTATTGGTAATGCCCGCTGTCGGTGACGTAATATCCTGTGTAACAACGATCTGGGCCGTTGAGGTACAGCCATTGGCTCCTGAAACTGTAACGGTATAAGTACCCGGAGAGGTAATGTTTTTTGAAGCGCCTGAACCAAGGCCATTATCCCATGAGTAAGATACGCCGCCTGTTGCTGTAACGCTGATGGCCGTCTGGCTGCAGGTTAGTAAGGTTGTTCCGCTATTGTTGGTGATGGCGGCTGCAGGCACCGGGCTAACATTAAAGGAATAATTGTTTCCTCCATTATCGTCATATCTCAATACTGCAAGCGTACGGTCAGTTTCGTTATCGCTGCTGATCTGCGACAGCGTACGGGTACTGGTGTACACATAATAATAAACAGTACTGCCGCAGGTTTGCTGCGGAAGGGTTGCCGTCCAGGAAGTACCTGAGCCGGATGCCTGCACTACTGATGTACTGCTTGTAAAATCATTGGTGCCTGCACGAAAGCGCACATAAACATTTTCACCGGAGGATGGGGTGCTGCTTGTGCTGATGCTTATAACAGGTTGCCCTGCGCTAAAACTTACGCTACCATTGCTAACGGTAACAGGTGCTGCTGCAGTATAACCAACATAATACTTTGCATTGGTTTGCGTATATCCGCAATCGTTAAAAACAAAGGTGTAACGGCCTGCGGTCCCCATATCCAGTCCCATGTCGTTACCGGTATTGTAGGCAGAGATACCGTTTATAGCATTTAAAGCACCCTGTCCAATGCCGCTGAATACCCATTTGTTCAGAAACCGGTTACTGGAAGGACCAGAAATGAAAAGAAAACCGTTCCCTCCACCGCCGGGCATATTAGCCGGGGTAAAATCGCCGCCTGAACTTTGGGCATTCATGGTAGTGGCCCATTGTCCACGCCCATCGGTAGGGTTACCCGTATTTACAGAAACTCTCCGGTAAGAAGACGTTCTGTAGTCACCGTTATAAGGAGTAGTAACATACCCGTTGAATGAGCCAACCACCTGTACAGGCTCCCCGCTGAAGATATTCTGGGCCTGAACAGAGTTTTGCGCCAGGAGTATAAACGATACCCCTAACAGAAGTAATAAATTTTTCATCACAGTTGTTTTTAGTTTGAAGAGATAATCAGGAAAAGACGTTGAACTGATTCTTGTTTCAGTGTGTATTTTCATAAACAGCATTTTAGCAATCGTTGTTATTAATATTGGCATCCTGTGCCGGAAGCCCTGAAAATAAATATGGAGCATACCCGGAAAGAATGTCCCATTAATCCTTTGTACAATTGAATCGGCAGCTTTTGATAAGGTGGCGGCAAGCAATAAATAATAGTAGCAATCAAAAACAAAAGTAAATAAAAAATTGAAATGCGTATTTTTTACACAAAAGATTTTGTTAACGCATTGTTGTCCGGCAGGGTACCGGGCAGAAAGAGTTAATCGCCACCGGGCAATACCGGGCAGAAAGCAGGAAGGCCACACTTCTGCCTAAGGCAAGGAACAATCCCTTTTGACTGTTAACACCGGAAAGCTATATTTGTAGCATGTTAAGTATCAGTAACCGTGGCTTACACATGCCACCCTCCCCCATCAGAAAATTAGTGCCATATGCAGAAGCCGCAAAAAAGAGGGGCACGAAAGTGTATCATCTCAACATTGGCCAGCCTGATATAGCTACTCCCGAGTCTATTTTAGATGCGGTGAGAAACAGCGATTTTAAAGTACTGGAATATAGCCACAGCGCAGGTAATGAAAGCTACCGGAAAAAATTGGTGCAGTATTACCGCCAGGTCGGTATAGCAGTAACACCGGAACAGATCATAATCACTACTGGTGGCAGTGAAGCCATCCTGTTTGGCTTTATGGCCTGTATGGACGCAGGGGATGAGGTAATAATACCTGAACCATTTTATGCCAATTACAATGGCTTTGCCGTTGAAGCCGGGGTAATAGTAAAGCCCATCACCTCCTCCATTGAATCGGGTTTTGCACTTCCTCCCATTGAAGATTTTGAAAAAGCCATTACTTCCAAAACAAAGGCCATCGTGATCTGCAACCCCAACAATCCTACCGGGTATTTATACAGTGCAGCGGAAATGGAAGTGTTGAAACAGATTATTGTAAAGCACAATCTTTTTTTATTTGCAGATGAGGCTTACCGTGAGTTTTGTTATGAGGGAACGCATACCAGTGCCATGCATTTAACGGGTGTTGATGACCATGTAGTGCTTATGGATACCATCAGCAAACGCTACAGCGCCTGCGGAGGCAGGATCGGCGCATTTGTTACAAAAAACAAAGATCTACTGAATACAGTAATGAAATTTGCACAGGCAAGGCTGAGTCCCCCCAGCTTTGCACAGATCCTGGGCGAAGCGGCGGTAGATCTGCCGGCGAATTATTTTGATACCACCAAGGCCGAATACAAAAAAAGACGTGATACAATTGTAAAAAGACTGAATGCAATAGAAGGTGTATTTTGCCCAAATCCCGGTGGCGCATTTTATGCAATGGCTAAATTACCTATTGACGATGCAGATATTTTTTGCCAGTGGTTGCTTGAGTCATTTTCATACCACAACCAAACCGTAATGCTTGCTCCTGCTACCGGGTTTTACAGCACGGCAGGGCTGGGTAAGCAGGAAGTGCGACTGGCCTATGTGCTAAATGTTGAAAGCATTAATAAAGCCATGGATTGCCTTGAAGCAGCCCTAAAGGAATACCCCGGCCGAAAGAACTGATGCCCGGTAGTGCAACATTTAATTATCAAGGTCACTTTGGTAGAGTGGTGTTGTGCATCGCTTTATTTTGAGACCGGCCCTGATGCATAACTGTTTGGAGATGCCGGCAAATCCTGTTTAAATAAACAACACTCATAGTATCCGTAGCAGATCGTCAATGCGATTTTAAAATATGATAATATCAAAATATTAACCCGGTTCCCTTAACTTGCACCCCCATTTTACCTAATAACATTTTGATGATCAAACCGGCTACATCAAATTCTAATAACCCCCAAGGCAACCATTCTTATTCGCTGTCAGTCTTACTCCCAATGGCCATACAGGGAGATGAGAAAGCATTTCGGGAAATATATGACATGCTTTCAGGAAAAATGTACAGCCTTTGTGTACGTTATACCGGCAATACCAATGACGCTGACGACGTGTTCCAGGAAGGGCTGATAAGGCTTTACAGGAACCTAAGTAAATTCCAGGGCACCGGCTCTTTTGAGGGCTGGGCAAGGAGGATTTTTGTGAATAGTTGTCTTGACCATTTAAAGAACAAACAAAAACTTTTATATACAGAGCTTTCTGATAATAACGACGTACCGACATCCGAACTAAGCGGCATCGACAAATTAACAAATGATGACCTGCTTAAAATAATACAACAACTGCCAGGCGGATACCGTTTAATTGTAAATCTTTATTTGGTAGAGGGATACAATCATAAGGAAATTGGCGAAATGCTGGGCATTTCAGAAGGTACCAGTAAGTCGCAACTGTCAAGGGCAAGAGTAATATTACAGAGGAATATCCAGGCAATCAATGGCTGATAACAGCAACAACATATCAACCCGTTTACAACAGCACGGCATTGAGCCACCTGCGGATGCTTTTGCAAAGGCATGGCAGGCGATTGTACAGCAGGAAGCCGCCGGCGACAACATTGAAATGCCTGCTGAAAAAAAAATATTTTCGCAATTGCAGGAACATACGATTCCTGCACCCGGTTTTGATTTCGATGTCATTTCCGGAAAGAAATCCAAAAGATCTGTACACCTCCTTCCCGCCGCCTGGATAAGAGCGGCATCGGTTATATTGATCCTTACAGTGGGAGGCATTTTTTATTTTAACTGGTCGAATAAAAAAACACCTGTTACAAATAGTGTTGCTGCTTCTTCCTCACCGGACACCGTTCACCAGGTAGCCAACAGGAATTTTACTGATACCTTTAAAAAAGGGGAAACGCTCAATGATACTCCTGCCGCTATTATTGCAATGTCATCCAATAGTATTGAAAAAGGGCAAACTCAACCCGCCTTAAAAAACGGCCTCACCCCTTCCCGGAGAAAGGCCGGCACGGTTAAGATCAATAATAACAATGGAGAAGCCAGGTTGTACGAAAATGATTTATTGCTCACCCTGGTAAATTATAAAGCCCAGGACTGGCAGCAATTTTTCACAAAAGCTGTTACAGACAAAAAGATCACGCTGAACAAGTATTCTTACCATAATCTTTCAGATAATATGGTAGCCATGCTGCAGGATATGTACCTGGTTAAAAGCAGCGGCAAGCCTACCAGGAAAGCCAGGAAGACTAAAAAGAAATTTGAAAAATGGAGAAGTAAGGATGAAAAATATTTTGATAAAGACCTCCAGAAAAACCCATCAGACATCATTGATCTTTCTGAATTTATTTTGAAAAACAATTAGGCTTATGAAAATAACATCCTGTTTTGTTTGGCTTTTGGCTGCAATGCTGGCACAATTTGTTCTTGTCAGTGCATCAGCTCAATCCGGCAAAACGGGCAACAGCATCAGCATAGTTTACGAAATTTCTGTTACCAAAAACAAACATGCAGGCGGGCTGGAAGAAACTTACAATGGCGGCACCAAATCAATCTTTATAAACAGGAACAAAGCAAGGATAAGACTTGTTTCTTTAATGCGGATACAAAGCATTTTTTTTGATCACGAAAATGAAACGCTCAAAAAGGTAACGGTGATCAAAGAATCCGGAAAAAGAAAATATCTCTTTCGCTTATCCCCTGCTGAATGGAAATTATACAATAAGAAATACGACAGCCTGGTTTGCGATACAAGCTTTACAGATTCGCTGGTGATCGCCGGGTACCGTTGCAGGAAGGCTGTACTAACATTGGAAGACAACCGAAGTGTGACAGTTTATTATACCGACAGCATTCGGTTCAATTATTTTGCAGAACCTTTATTCCGGTATCTCCCTGGTACAGCCCTGCAGTATGAGTTTCATACTAAAAAAGGGTTCGTACAGTTTAAAGCTGCCACTGTTAGTGATCAGAAGATAGCGGGGGATATTTTTAAAATACCATCAAAAGGAGCACAGGTAAGAAAATTTTACCCGGGCAAAAAAAGCAAAGCCTACGAAGAAGAAACCACCGAAGAAGAGGATCAGTAAACGCTCTTAAACCTAATGGATTTTCGCTTCAACCCTTTCACCCCCATCGACAGTTTACTTCGCCGCAAGAGAGAAAGAAAAAAACCTGTCATCATTAAAAGGTCAGACATTTCATTGTATTCTGTGATAGCGATCACACCACTGTTGTATTGCCCTGCCAGGCTCTCTATTGCCTCCACAAGTTTTGCATCTTTTCTTTTCCATTTCCAATGAAGTGAAAAGAAGTTATCGATCTCCCAGTCCACCTGCTCACCAGTTGTAAGTTCCATTTTAATGAAAGGAGAAAAAGCCGAAAAAAAAGGCACTTTAATGATACCGATCACTTCTTCTTTTGCAGTATCTGCAATTTCAATAAAAGTTCTCATACCTTTTCTTCTTGTGAACGAATACAGCCTTTCATTAACGACCACATTCACGGGCCATTTACCTGCTGCGGATTTCCTGATATTTCCAATTACCTGCCCGTTCAACAAAAGTTCAAATGCACCATCAACGATGCTGATGTTGTAATGCCAGGCTTGTAAATAATTCTTGGTCATGGTTGTAAATAAAAAAATAACAGGGTCCTTCCTACCCTGTCATTTACTGGTTCTTAAAAAAATCAAGCAAACCAGTTGTTGCTAAGATTGTCAATAAAATAAAAGGGTTGCATCGCATGTTAAATGCACCGGATGATTATCATCATGCAACCATAGTGTAAAAAATAATTAATTCAGGAACGTGAATGAGCGGTAAATTTTTGTAAGAGCCAGTAAGCGATACTAAGCAACACACAGCAGGCTGCAACGATCCACCATAAGATATTGTAACCGAATTTTTCGGCAATGTGTCCCCCGGCAGCCGGGCCAATAACCTGGGCAATCGACCAGGCGAGCGTGAATATGCCGGCATACTGCCCCCTGTTACCCGGCGCTGTTCTTGCGATCCAGTACGAATTCATAAAAGGCATAGACAGCATTTCGCCGAAAGTAACAACCAGCATCGATAACAGGGCAATGATGCCTGCACTATAAAAAGTTGAGTTGAGCATGGCATAAGACAAGCCGACCAATAATACACCAACTGAAATATACAATAAAGGAGGTCTTCTGCCCTCTAACCGGAACACGATCACCATTTCTACGAGTACGATCAATACTCCATTGAATGCCATTGTGAGGCCAATAAAAGATTCTGATAAATGCCAGGCTGTTTTGTAATATACAGGCAACACGGTAAAACTTTGAAAAAAACAAATGGCGAATAACACCTGCAGGGCAGCAAAAGCCAGGTACACACGATCTTTATAAGCAGAACTTGCGACGATGCCGTTGGCAGGGGCTTTGGGTTGTGTTCCTGCATTTTTAGAGGGAGCAAGTACTACGTACAACAAAACTGCAGCCAGTATATTTGTAAATCCGTCCACCCAAAATAACAATTGGTAATTGTGCCCTGCGATAAATCCGCCCAATGCTCCGCCAACCGCCCAGCCCAGGTTAATAGCGAGCCTGTTCAGCGAATAGGACCTGGTTCGGTTCTCTTCTTTACTGTAATGCGCTATGGCTACTGAATTGGCCGGCCTGAAAGCCTCATTCACCATGCTCAGAAAAAAAGAAGCAATGCAAATGGAAGTATAGTCTTTCATCTGCCCCATTATAATGAACATCACGCCACCCGCTAAAAGTGTAACTAACTGTACATAGTAATACCCGACCTTGTCTGTGATCTTGCCACCGGCGAGGGATCCGGCAACCGATCCTGCTCCAAATAAACTCATCACCAGGGCAGCTTTTCCAATACTAACACCAACATACTGGGTCATGTACATGGTCATAAAAGGTACTACCATGGTACCGCTCCGGTTAATAAGCATTACCAGCGAGAGCCACCAGGTATTGGGAGACAATCCTTTGTAGGCATCGTAATATAGTTTGGTTACCGACCACATACTGCGTTAAAGATAACCTGCTAACCGGAGTTTATAAAAACACAGCCCTTATAAAAAAAATAATCCCCACGGAGAACCGTAGGGGATTTAAAGTATAGCCATGAAAAACAATCTTTGCTTATTACAAGCTAGTCTTTTTTTCGTAACGTTTTTTGAATTTGTCAATACGACCTGCAGTATCAACCAACACATTTTTACCAGTGTAAAAAGGGTGCGATGTATTTGATATCTCCAGTTTAATTAACGGGTATTCATTACCATCTTCCCAGGTAGCTGTTTCTTTTGATTCAGCGGTTGAGCGGCTTAAAAACTGGTAGCCATTACTCATGTCTTTAAAAACAACGAAACGGTAATTTTTTGGATGCAAATCTTTTTTCATAATAATAAATGTTTGTACATGGATTTTGCCATGCTAATTTTAAAGACCGCAAATGTAGGCTATTTCAGCTTATCAGCAAAGTTTAAATGAGTTTTCGCTAAAATTGCCTGCCAAATATAATGACAAAATACAATAATAAAGGTTTACTATGATCCGCAAAATAAACTGTTAATTACTTATAGGGATAACATGTGAAAAACCTGCTAGCTTTTCATATTGACTGTTTGCAGGGCGATGCCAATATTCCAGCTTTTTGAAGCCTGGATAACATCCTGAAGATCATCAATTTTCTTGCCTGTGATCCTGATCACGTCATCCATAATTGCTGCCTGTACCTTTAACCCGCTGTCCTTAATAAGTTTTACTATTTTCTTGGCGTCTTCCTGCTTGATCCCGTTTTTTACCGGTACTTCCTTTTTTACAACCTTGCCGCTTTGATAATGCTCCTTGGTAATATCGTAGATCTCGGCTGCCAGCCCCTGTTTCATGCTCCTGCTGAGCATCACATCTACTATCTGGTCTATTTTCATTTCGCTGTCTGCCTCCAGGTTCACCTTAAAATCCTTCTTATTCAGCTCAATCACCACATGGCTTCCCTTAAAATCAAACCGGTTGGTAATTTCCTTTTTCACGGTATTGATGGCATTGTCAAGCGTTTGAAGGTCTACTTTACTACTAAAATCGAAGGAAGGCATAAAACTCTTTTTAGAGGATGAACTGATCGTTATTACAAATATAAAAAACGCAGTTCACTTTAAGGCTGCGTTATTGAGCAATTTTTCGTTTAAACAAGGCTTTTTCCCCTGTTGGGTTTATTCAGTAACAGCACATAAACAATGAGCAAAACACCTGCAATGGCCAGAGAAAAAGATATTAATTCAGCCTGCGTAAGCTTCATTCCCAGAAAATTCATCTGGTTATTTACCCTGATCTTTTCAATCAAAAACCTTTCCGCACCATTGAGGATGAGGTAGATACCCGTCATTAACCCGGCGGTTTTTATCCGCTTGCGAATCGACCAAAGTACCAGGAAGAGTAAAGTGCAGGCGATGGTTTCGTAAAAAGGTGTTGGAAATACCGGCACTGGCAAGGCCCTGTTGTGCTCCTCTTCCAACCCTGCTATCCTGATGCCATCCTTGTTTACATTCTGAGGATAACTGTAAGCCACCATCCATACAGGGAGATAGGCCGGGGCTTTTAAGTATTTGTGCGGGACCTTATCAAGGCTTTCACTCTTTCTGTCTGTTACAGGTATGGGCGCTGCAAACCCGGGTTCTTTAACGGTACCTTCCAAAAAATAGGTGTCGTATTTTTTTAGCTGGGCTTCAAAGTCGCCTGGTTTAGCTTCCACCGCTTTACCATTGGCATCGGTGATGTAAGCGCTGTTGTATACTCCCCAGTCGCCATCCCCTGATACCTGGCAACCAATTCTTCCTACCGCATAAGCCAATAGCAACGCTGGTGTAGCGGCATCAATTAAATGCACCAGGCGGATATTCTTCTTGACTCCATAAATACAAATGGCTGTGGCCGCCAATATCAGGCCACCATAGTAAGTAAGGCCACCTGCCGAAAACAACCGTTGCCAGGGATGCTGTACAAAATCATCCCAGTTTTCAAAACTGTCAAAAAGTTTAGCGCCGATAATACCGAAGATCAAACCGATCACAATAATATCTCCTACCCTGTCGTGAGGCCATATCCTCACCGGGCGCTGTTCGGGTTCCTTGGATTTTTGACGGTTCTTTTCCCTCCATTTTAGCCCGGCCAGCAGGAGGCCCACCAATATACCGGCGATCAAATTGCCCTGGGATGAAAAAATATATTCCTGCGGATTAACCTCTTCAGGACGGTTCAATACAAGCCCTATGAGTTTATAACCAAATAAAAAACCAACGGCAAAATTCAGCAGCAGATCAAAAAAAGAGGCTGGCTTTCCCACAACAATAAATTCTTCCCGTGGAAGTAGCAGCGCCTGTTTCTCTTTACGTCTTAGTTCACTCGACAATACAATTGCAGCGGTAATAAAACCCATTGCCACCATAAAGCCAAAAGTGTTGAGAAAACCAAGTGTTTTCCATTCCACTCCAAACCAGTCCTTAAAAATGTAATATAAATTGGGATACATAATCCTGTGATGAGTGATGAATGATCGGTTATGAGTGCTGCAAGTTATAATAATTAAGGGTTAAAATAACAGTTCGGATTTTGAAGCAACGGGTGCGGTAAACTGCTGATATAAAAATCCCGTAACATTACTGCTACGGGACGTACTTAATAACCCATCAAACTAAAAATCAATTACAGTATTGTTCAAAAGCACCAATCAGGTTCTGTGCGATCATGGCTGCACTTCTTCCTTCTATATTGTGCCGTTCAATAAAATGAACCAATTGTCCGTCTTTAAAAAGAGCGATCGATGGAGAGGACGGCGGATAAGGCAACAAATGTTCCCTGATCTTTTTTACCGCATCTACATCAAAACCGGCAAAGCTGGTAGTAAGGTGATCAGGTTTTTTGGCACTGTTTTGAACTGCCATTAAAACACCCGGCCTTGCTGTTCCTGCACTGCAGCCGCAAACAGAGTTGATCACTACCAGGGTAGTGCCCTGTTCTGTTATTTTTGATTCAACATCGGAAGCGCTTAACATTTCAGAGAATCCATTCTCTGTTAACTCTTCCTTCATTGGTATCACTATTTCTGCTGGATACATATCTTTTAAATTTGTTTGAAGGGCAAAATTACAAACATGCACTGAATTAAGCATTGAAGTTTTTCGATGTGTTGATAAAATGCAAAAGAATTCCCGATTTCGATTCACCAGATAGTTTTTGACGCCGAAGGTAGACTTCTAAAAAGCAAATTTGCGCCAATTAGTCGCTTTTTAAAATCAAAACCAGACTTTTTGTCTTATAAAAGATGAATATCCCGACAATTGTACCTAAAATTTCGACTGGAATATAATTTGAACATGTTATGTCAGAACAAAAAATTAAAAACTAAAAATTTATAGCAATGACACTCGTAAAAGTAAACAACCCGGTTGCCAAAACATTTGACGGTCTTTTAAACGACCTTTTTAATGAAATGCCTGCTTTGGGTAAAAACTTCCGAAACGAAACCTTCGGTTTTCCACCAGTAAACATCACTGAGCATGCGGATGCATACCAGATTGAAGTTGCAGCCCCCGGAATGGAAAAAACAGATTTTAACCTGAAGTTAGACGGCAATTTGTTAACCATCAGTGCCGATAAAAAGCAGGAAACAAAAGACGAAACTGCCAAAGCGATCCGCAGGGAATTCAGCTACAGTTCTTTCAAACGGAGCTTTACGCTGGATGAAAAGATCAATGCAGCCGATATTGCGGCGAAGTATGAAAATGGTGTACTGAAGGTGGATCTTCCCAAGAAAGAAGAAGTGAAAGCCGTGGCAAAAGAGATCAGTATCGCCTAAACGCAGTAAACAAAGAACATACAGTTGGTTTTGATAATAAGCCGTCCTGTTTTTACAGGATGGCTTTTTTATTTTAGCCCGGTAAATTATCTTTACCACCTCACTGAACTTCTCTGTTACAGCATGATAAAAAACATCGCCGGTCTTCTCCTGGTTCTCCTTGTATCTATCGCTACCGCCTACCCGCAAATTAAGAATGACAGCAGCCTTTCAGCTTACCACCCTGATTCTGCATTAAGAATCAAAAACCTGAATCCCTATTTTACACTGCATGTGGATTCAAGTTTAAAATACCAGCTCGACATCAATAAACAGCCTGATCAATATTACTGGTTTTTGAAAAACAGTCCGGTGGGCCTGCGCATCAACAAAGACAACGGCCTGCTGACCTTTAAAGCGGAAAAGTCATATTTTTTATCCGGCAGGTTAAAATATGATGTTGAATACAAAGTAGCTCTCAGTGTACAAAATCTAAATGATCCCGGTGACCGGGTCGATACTTCTTTTACGCTGTTGTTTTACAATACGGAGATCCTTCCTTCTAAAATAAAGCCAACGGTAACCACCAAATTATATGCAGATGAAGGAGATACCATTAGTTTTAAATTGCAATGCGATAATGGCAGCTTCCCTATCGAGGAAATGACCTATATCAGCAACTACCCTGTAAAATCGCTGACCCCTGTAACAAAATGCAATGACGACTTTACCTGGTGCGTACCATTCGACTTTGTAAAGGATACAGACAGGGATAAACAACGAATGGTGGAACTGTATTTTATTGCTACTAATAAATTCAAAAACCGGGATACTGCTGCGATACAGATCATTGTTAAAAAGAACATCAACTATCCGCAGCAGGTGATCGAGTTTGAGAAGCTGCGGGCTGAAATTGAAAAATACGTGGTACAGTTAAAAAGCAGTTTCAGGCTGGTTGATAAGAAAATAAAGAAGGTAAAAACTACCCGTACCGCATTTGACCTTGTATCTGCATCCACGGCTTTAAGCGGCACTGTGTTTTCATCATTGCCCGGGGAAGGGCAACAAACAACCGGGAAAATATTACCAAGCGTGGGTGTAGCACTCGTTCCGGTAAAAGAAGCTACTGCTCCCAATAACAACTACGATCAGAACACCGCTACGCTGATAAGAAGTACCATCAAAAGGCTCGAATACCTGCTTTCAGATAACACACTCATAAACGAACGGGATCCCGACATCCTGAACAAATCAAGAAAGCTGAAAGAGGAACTGAAACAATCGCAGATCCAGTTGATAGACATTCCTATTGCAGATGACAATACCAGCGATAAAGAACTGGACGATTATTTTAATAACCCTGAAGTGAACAAGAAATACCGGGTGAAAAGAAAATAATGACCCAAACAAAAAAAGCAGCTTACCGCTGCTTTACTGTCTTTTGAATTGCTCTTTAATAGCCCAATATCTTCAACATACTTTGCGCCGACTGTTCCTTGGCATATACCCAGTCAACAAGTTTCCCGTTTTTATCATGGCCGATGATGATGTGTTTGGGCGAAGGGATGAGGCAGTGCTTGATCCCGCCGTAACCGCTGATCTGGTCCTGGTAAGCACCTGTATGAAAAAATCCAACATAAAGCGGTTCGCCGCCGGCGGTTAATTTAGGCAGGAACACTTCGTTAATGTGTTCTTCACTATCGTAATAATCATGACTGTCGCAGGTAATACCGCCGAGCGTTACACGCTGGTATTCATCATCCCATTTATTGATGGGCAGCATCAGGAATTTTTCTCCAATGCCCCAGGTATCGGGCAGGGTTGTAATAAAGGATGAATCGATCATATACCATATCTCCCGGTCGTTCTGCTGCTTCTCTCCTATTACACTGTAAATATGCGCCATGCTTTCGCCGACCGTATAACTTCCAAACTCTGTAAAGATATCCGGCATTGGTACCTTGTTCTTTGCGCAGGCCACTTTAATATTCCGGACTATTTCGTTGATCATGAACTGGTAGTCGTATTCAAAGCCAAGTGAATGTTTGATGGGGAAACCGCCACCGATATTGATCGAATCCAGTTCAGGACAGATCTTCTTCAACTGGCAATATAAGTTGATCACCTTATTGAGTTCACTCCAGTAATAGATATCATCCTTAATGCCTTTATTCAAAAAAATGTGGAGCATTTTTAGCTGGAACTTGTGTTCATATCCCTCGATCTGGTCTACATAGAATTCCAGTATATCCTTCGCCCTCATACCGAGCCGGGAGGTATAAAAAGGGAAATTGGGTTCTTCTTCTGCAGCCACCCGGATGCCCAATTTGAACGGCACTTTTACATTGCGGTAGGCCTTGAGTTCCTCCTTACTATCCAGTACAGGAATTACATTTTTGAAACCTGAGTTCAGCAGTTTTGATATGCGCTGTGTGTAAGGTTTTTGCTTGAAGCCATTGCAGATGATGAATGTTTCTTTATTGATCTTACGGCGGCTGTACAGCTTATTGATGATGTCAATATCATAGGCATAAGAAGTTTCGAGGTGAATCTCGTTCTTCAATGCCTCTTCTACAATAAATGAAAAGTGAGAGCTTTTGGTGCAGTAACAGTAATTGTATTTGCCGGAGTATTTATGCTTCTTAAAGGCATTGGCAAACATCTTTTTTGCCTTGTTGATCTGCATCCCGATCTTGGGCAGGTAAGTAAGTTTTAGTGGTGTGCCATACTTATCTATCAGCGCCTTGATATCCTGGTTGTTGTACTGGAGGTAAGCATCCTGCACCTTAAAATCTTCCTGTGGAAAGTTGAAGGTTTGATCAACCAGGTCGGCGTAAGAGTTATTCATTTGGCTCATGTACTAAAACGGTTTTTAAAATATTTGCAAATGTAACAGATTGGTAAATGCTGGGGGATTATTTTTTAAAAAGGAAAATACAAGCATAACTATCAACTTTTTTTCTTTCTTATACCAGCACCTGACTATCTTGTAGAATCGCAACTACATGAATCGCGACAAATCACCCTAAAAAATAGGGTTAAAACACCCTTGTTTATTTCAGCCACCGTAAATAATGTTGCATATAAAATTAAAAAACTTCGATTATGCCCTTTAAAATTTCTAACAGCAAAGATTTATGGCTACTCTCAGCACTTTTTTTCTCATTGCTATATTTAATTCATGTAAAAAAACAGGTGAAAAAATACAATTAGCTGACAAAAAGTTATATGCAGAAATGTTTTTTAAAAAACCTGCGGTAACTACACCTGAATTAGACGAAATAATTGATTATTTAAAAACTGAGAATGAAAGAACTGGTTTTTTAAAGAACCTTCCGGATAACGCAGGACTGCCAGTATGGAACAAAATAATAGTTGAAAATTACAAAACTAAGCCAGGCTATGCTGCAAGGGGTATTATTACAGATACCAAAGGAAATATACTTATCCCTTTATCAAGTGATGATAAAACCTTAAGCGCCTTGTTGTTTGCTATCAAGCATGAGGAAGACTATGAATTTTATTGCTACAATAATGATTACGCATATCATATTGTTTTTGACGACAAACACTCAATCAACCATAGGGAATACGTTATGGCGTTGTTTATGAGCATGAGTAATTACGTATTTGGTATTCACGAATTCAAAAACGTACCCATAGGCTTATTTAAAGATTTGAAAGGACCGCTTGAAGCTAACGGTACGACAAAAAAGATAAATTTGGTTCCTGAAAAAGGAATACCACCTGATATTTTTACCTCGGATAGGGTGATAGGGACAATATCACTATGTGGATGGCAGTTTACGGGCTACTGCACTTGTCATTCAGGCTGCTTTTCAACTTCATGTTGCGACCACCCCTATAGTGAATGCCCCACTAATACCTGCACTGAGTATAAATGCTTAACAATCATATTCGAACAAGAAGACCCGCCGGCTGAACCAGGTGGTTCGCCAGGAAGCGGAACTCCGCCATCTTCTTCCGGCTCCACAACTGGAGGTGGTACAAATGGAACTGGAACAGGGCCATTACCAAAAGAGAACAATCCACAAACTTCCCCAAATCCACCGTGTAGCAATTGCCCTTGGTACACAGAATCGCAAACCGAAGACCCTAAATTAGATTGCGGACCTGGAGGCTTCACTATAGGAAATTATTGTGTAAGCCCAGAAAATTATCCCGGAAAAGAACAGGGATATCAATTTAAATGGTGGAGTGATCAATTATTGTTGGCACCATACGGCGGCTTAGATTTTGGGCACTGGGCTATTGATTTTTTAGTCCGGCATCCTAATATTTCATTTCCAACATTTCAAAATTGGTTTTTCAATACTCCCGAATATACAGGTGGTGAAGAGGCTGTTGATCCTACCCAAATCACCTACGAAGAACCTGTTACCCAAGAGGTGCTTCCATCATTAAGTAGCTTTGAAGCGAACTTTCCCAAAAATGGCACAAGCCCTACTTATACTCAAATGCCATCTCCGGATGTATATGAACTAGCAGGAGGAAGTATTTATCAAAGCCATTTACTGAATCCAGGCCAATATTCAAATGCTTGCGCAGTAAGGGGTTCAAGAGGTTTACTTTATTCTGGAATACAGATTCCAGTATTGCGATATAACAATTCACAAAGAACACAAAAGGGTGGCGACAACAAAAATTATATTCTTGATGCAATTTCTTTTAATAAATTTATGAACGATAAATTTGGCGCTACACCTTATACACTTACGGGTGCAGATGCGAATGATCCTGGAAAAGTAGCTGCACTTTTGAATGGCAAAAATGGGATTTATGTAATCGTCAATAATAATAGTGGTAGTTACGAAAATGGTGGTGCAGGATATTCCGGCCATGTTGATTTAATATTAAATGGAAATTGTGTTGGCGGAGCATATACCACTCCCCAAGGAGGAGTAAAATCAATAAGTATTTGGGTTTTAAATTGAGAAGTAAAATTCTCTGAAAGTAAATCCATTTTGATTAACAAATCATTCAAATTTTATGAAATTTTTTTTGGGAATAGTCCTTTCGAGTCTTATTTGCAGTTGTGCCAATTACGAAAAAATAGGGCATTATAAATATCGCATTAAAACGCAACAAGTGTTTACAGGAGATTATGGCGGTATAGTGCAATTTGTAAAATCATACTATCTCAAGGACAAATTTCAAGCAGGTTATATAATAAAATCTCAATTAGGCTTTGAACCATTGGTAGATACTATTTTTTCAAAAGGTACTACCGAAATTAATCCCAACGGAACCTTGAAGTTAAAGGAGTACTATTTCTACGGTTATAAAGATTTTCTTAAAACAGACAGTATATTAAAAGTATTTGAGCAACAATTAGATGGGACTTTAAAACTTGTTTTGTATATGAAAGACAATAAAGAAATGAAAATACCTGAAGTGCCGAAAGATACAAAATAACTCAATTTCCCTTTTTTGCTTTACTTAAAACCATAAAAAGAGATATTCGGAAAAAGAAGCCTACGCAGGCAGATAAATAGCCGAAGAAAGTCTGAAATAAGAATCGGGTGCAAACTATTCATTCACACCCGGTTCTTTAATATCTGCAAGCAAAACTTATTTAACTTTTGCTACCAGCGCCTTGAAACTCTCCGGCTCATTCATTGCAAGATCAGCCAACACTTTACGGTTGATCTCGATATTGGCTCCGGCCAGTTTGTGGATGAATTCGCTATAGGTTAATCCTTCTTCACGAACGGCAGCGTTGATACGTGCGATCCATAACCTGCGGTAATCTCTCTTTTTGATCTTACGGCCAACATAAGCGTATGTTAACCCTTTTTCCATTACGTTTTTGGCAACGGTGTAAACATTTTTACGCTTGCCGTAGTAACCTTTGGCAGCTTTTAAAACCCTTTTGCGGCGTGCTCTTGATGCAACTGCATTTTTTGAACGTGGCATATCTTAATTTTTTTAAAGTTAATGTTGAGTATTGAAATAACCGGGGTGATTAGCCTCTTAAACGCAATAAACGCATTACAAAAGCCTGCTGGGTTGGATGAACCATCCCGTCTTTACGCATGCCGCGTTTACGCTTGGTTGATTTCTTGGTTAAGATGTGACGTTTGAAAGGTTTCTGGTAACTGATTAAGCCTGTAGCGGTTACCTTGAAGCGCTTTTTTGCGCTTGAGTTTGTTTTAACTTTTGGCATTGTATAACTGATAATAGTTACTCCCTGCTGGCGCCCCGAACAGACGGGAACTTTTTGGGCCGTGTGGGAAATGTTCCTGAAAAGAAATTCTTTTCGGGCGGCGAAGGATCAAGCCTGCTGGTGGCTCTTTTTTTTCACAGCATGGTCATTTTTAGCCAGAATGCTTTAAAAACAGAAGAGGAAACCTTCCGGTTTCCTTTTTTTATATCTTTTTTATTTGTCGGATGCTTTTGCTTTTTTCTGGCTTTTGGGAGCAAACATTACCTGCATCCGCTTGCCTTCCATTTTAGGCAGACCTTCCAGCGCACCTACATCTTTTAACTTATCTGCAAGTTTTAACAGCAACAACTCACCCCTTTCTTTAAACATGATCGCCCTTCCTTTAAACTGAACATGTGCTTTCACTTTATTACCATCCTGCAGGAATTTTTCAGCGTGTTTGCTTTTGAATTCAAAGTCATGATCATCGGTATTGGGCGTAAAACGCACTTCTTTTACCTCGCTCGTTTTTGACTTCGCCTTCATTTCTTTCTTCTTCTTCTTCTCGTCGTACAAAAACTTATTGTAATCGATCACTTTACACACAGGCGGTACCGCACCCGGAGATATCTCTACCAGGTCTAGCTGAAGATCCTGTGCAATTTTAAGTGCATCGGCAGTTGGATATACGCCTACTGTTATATTTTCACCCACTAACCTAACTTCAGGTACCCTGATCATATGATTGGTACGATGCTCCTGCTGTTGTTCTTTTCTAAAACGGGGATTGAATGCGCCACGGGGTGGCCTTGGAGGGAATGCCATATTTTATTTACCTGCTGCCTGCACCCGGTTTATGCAAACTCTACAGGTTGAGTGTTTTTTATTTTTAATTGATCCCGGTGAATAAATTATTATAATCAAGCTGGTATTGAACCATACTTACTTTGTAAATATAGCTTTTTTATTCGATTGACCTTTTACTTTTTACCTCTTCATTTACCAATGCAATAAACTCGCTGATGGGCTGCACCCCTACATCGCCTTTACCCTGCCTGCGAACAGCCACTTTACCTTCGTTCATCTCTTTTTCACCGATCACCAGCATCAGCGGTACTTTTTCCAATTCTGTATCCCGTATCTTTTTACCGATCTTTTCATTCCTGTCATCAATCTCGGCCCTGATATCGGCAACTTTCAATTGCTGCAATACGTCCTGGCAATATGGAAGGAACTTATCACTGATGGGTAATATTTTAACCTGGGTTGGTGCCAGCCACAACGGAAATTTACCTGCGCAGTGCTCAATCAGTACAGCAATGAAACGCTCCATGCTTCCAAAAGGAGCCCGGTGGATCATCACAGGACGGTGTTTGGCATTGTCCTCACCAATATAAGTAAGATCAAACCTTTCCGGCAAATTATAATCTACCTGGATGGTGCCCAATTGCCATTTACGGCCAATGGCATCCCGTACCATAAAATCAAGCTTAGGACCATAAAAGGCCGCTTCATCATATTCTGTAACAGTTTTCAATCCTTTTTCAGCCGCCGCTTCAATAATGGATTGTTCTGCCAGGTTCCAGTTTTCCTCAGTTCCTATATATTTTGCCCTGTCTGTTTTATGACGAAGAGAGATCTGTGCGGTATAATCTGTAAAACTCAACGAATGAAATACATGCAATACCAGGTCGATCACCTTTTTAAACTCCTCCTTTACCTGTTCCGGCATACAAAACAGGTGAGCATCATCCTGGGTAAAACCACGTACCCTGGTGAGGCCGTGCAGTTCGCCATGCTGCTCATAACGGTACACGGTTCCAAACTCGGCCAACCGCAACGGCAGGTCTTTGTAACTGCGTGGGGATGTTTTATAAATTTCGCAATGGTGAGGGCAGTTCATCGGTTTTAAAAAAAACTCCTCTCCTTCCTGCGGCGTTTTGATCGGTTGAAAACTATCCTTGCCATATTTTTCATAATGGCCGGAAGTAACGTACAAATTTTTATGGCCGATATGCGGCGTGATCACCGGCAGGTAGCCGATCTCTGTTTGGGATTTTTGTAAGAACTGCTGCAGTCTCTCTCTCAGCATTGCCCCTTTGGGTAACCATAGCGGCAGACCCATACCCACTTTTTCGGAAAAGGCAAACAGCTCCAGTTCTTTGCCCAATCTTCTATGGTCACGCTTTCTAGCTTCTTCCAGTAATACCAGGTGTTCATCCAGTTCTTTCTGTGAAGGAAATGTAACACCATAGATACGGGTGAGCATTTTATTTTTCTCATCATTGAGCCAGTATGCACCGGCGATATTGGTAAGCTTAACCGCCTTGATAAAACCTGTACCGGGGATATGCGGACCACGGCAGAGATCGGTAAAATTACCCTGTGTGTAAAAAGTAATTTCGCCATCATTCAGGCGGTCGATGATCTCCAGTTTATAGGGATCACCTTTTTCTGTGAAATATTTTACAGCATCGGTTTTACTAACTTCTTTCCTTTCATAGGCAGCATTGGTTTTGGCAAGCTCCAGCATTTTCTTTTCAATTTTCAACAGATCTTCTTCACCAATGCTTTTTTCGCCAAAATCAACATCGTAATAAAAGCCTCTTTCGCCGGGAGGACCATATCCAAATTTCACACCCGGGTAAAAGAATTCCAGCGCTTCTGCCATCAGGTGGGCAGAAGAGTGCCAGAAGGTTTCTTTGCCGTCTGTTTCGTTCCAGGTAAGCAACTGCAGCGTAGCATCATCATTGATAGGGCGGGTGGCATCCCAAACAGCACCATTTATTTTGGCAGCCAGCACTTTTCTTGCCAGCCCTTCGCTGATCGATTTTGCAACATCCATTGCAGAACTGCCTTTGGGATATTCCCTCACTGCGCCATCCGGAAGTGTTATTTTAATCATGACCTGTATATCTAATCCTTTAATTTTGAGCGGCAAATTTAACGAACTATTAGCGAAGGAAAAATATATCTCAAATAACTTTGTACATCTTTGTTTTTAAAGCATCCGGATAAGTTTTAAATTGTTGAAAAAAGGGTTGTAGAAATGAAAAAAGTTATACTATTCGTTCTGTTTTACCTTGCTGCCTTTGCTGTTTTTTCCCAGAAGATCAACGGGCAATGGAGAGGTTATTTTAACAGCAATGGTGATATTGTGCAGGGTATGGGCGACAATACAGAATTTGTGCTGGAGGTAGAAGTGAACGGCACCAGGGTAAGCGGGTTTTCCTACTCTTACTTCCAGGGACGCACTTATTATGTAATCTGCAAATTAGAAGGCACGTACTATCCTAAAACAAAGGGGATAAAAGTAACCGAAACTGAAAGAGTAAAAGGCAATACACCGCCCGACTTCCAGGATTGCCTGCAGGTGCATTATCTCACCTACGAAAAAAACGGTACGGAAGAAAAGCTTGCAGGACGCTGGATCACAGCACCCGGCCAACGCTCCGGCTGTGGCGAAGGCAACACCACCCTCACCCGCAGAACATTAAATAAAAGCCTTTCAGCTTTCAATAAAAAAAGCACCCAGCAGCCAGTAGTAAAAAAGGCTGATCCCAAATTAAATACTGCCACTGCAAAAGCCGGGGGAACTGCTCCAAAAAAGAAGGCACCAGCATCCGCAAAAGCCCTTCCTAAAATAAAACAGGCCCCGGTTGCACCTGTAATTACAAAAGCAGAAACGTCAAAAAAAGAACCCGCCAAACTGGAAACCCCTGAAATAAAAAAACCGGTAATGGATGAAATAAAGGCAGATATCAATTTTGAAAAACGAAAAGCAGACATTCTTAAAACGATACAGATCGAGAATGAGACCTTTAAAGTAGACTTGTATGACAATGGCGAAGTAGATGGCGACAGCATTTCGCTTTTTTACAATAATAAGCTCATTCTCTCCCATAAAAGACTCAGTGAAAAAGCCATTACGCTTACCCTGGATGCCAGCACAGGAGCCACAATGAATGAACTTACCATGTATGCAGAAAACCTGGGTGAAATACCGCCCAATACCGCCCTGATGGTGATCACAGACGGCGACAAACGATACGAAGTGCGCATTTCCTCTGACCTTAAAAACAGCGGTACCATCAGGTTTATTCACAAGCCGGATAATCCACAATAATTTTTATTCAGCAGCGTTTTATAGGAGTAAATTCAAAAACATAATCCGTGAAAAAAAATTTACTCATTAAAACGACCATTGTAGTATTTGCATTTGCAGCCTCCCTCAGCAGTTGTAAAAAAGGCATTCAAAACGCCGTAACCCTCGACAAAGCCGCCGGTAAATGGAGCATTAATGCGATCAGGTACCAGGTATATGAAGGTTCCTTAACCCCCAAAGACAGTACTGTTCCGTGGGTGCCAAATCCTGAGAACTATGTGATCTTTGATGGCGTTGCCAATTTTCAATATGCATTTAACAGCCCTCAAACCATCAATGGCAACTACAGTTTTATCAGCCAGGATTCCATCAGCATCAGCATGGATGCAGAAACCACCCGGTGGAAAATTTTATTACTAACCCCAACTAATTTTAATATAGAGAGAACCTCTGGTAATCTCCATGATTTTCCCGGCGCCACGGTTGTAACATACCAGTCGTTTGTGCGCTGATTTAATCCCTACCCCCTACAAAAAAAATCACCCCGTTACCCGGGGTATTTTTAGTTTGTACAAATGCACCCCTTAATCAAACTTCGCTGAGAGTACACAAGGCTGCTGCTAAAATTTAAAATTAAATGTAACTGCCGGGATGATGGGGAAAATACTTACCTGCTTGGCCTGTATCTTGAGCGTGCCGTTTGCCAACGATCCCGTTTGATCGTAGTAAATGAAGTAAGGATTTTTCCGGCTGTATACATTGTAAATGCTGAAGACCCATTCTGTCTGCCATTTTTTACGGAGCTCATTTTTTTTGGGAGAATTGATAGCAGAAAAATCAAGCCTGTGGTAAGCCGGCAAACGGTACTCATTAATGCGGCTATACTCCTGCGTTAGTACGCCGTTCACAAAATAAAATCTTTGGGGCAGTGTGGCTGCATTGCCGCTTCCATACACAAAAGTAGCAGCTAATTTCCAGCGCTTGTTTAGCTGGTACAAAGCCACTATACTCATGTCGTTCCGTCGGTCGTACTTGGCCGGGTATTTTTCGCCTTCATTCAGATCAGGAAATTTTCTCCAGGTCCAGCTTAATGTGTAACCTACCCAGCCGGTGAGCCTTCCCCTTGTTTTATTTACAAAAAATTCTGCGCCGTAGCTCCATCCCTTTCCAAACACAAAAGAATTTTCGGTATCCTCCAGTGTATTGGGGGTATACCCCTCTTTGTACTCGATCTGGTTCTGCATCATTTTATAATAGAACTCAACAGAAGTTTCATACATATTCTCCTTGAAATTCCTGAACAATCCTGCGGCATATAGCCAGCTCATCTGCGGCTTTACCTTAAATGTGCTGGGCACCCAGAGGTCTGTTGGTAAAGTGGTACCAGCATTGCTTACGAGGTGAGTGTATTGCAAATTCCTGGTAACGGATGCCTTCAGCGAAGTTTCGTCGGTAATCGCATATCTCACCGTTAGCCTTGGTTCCAAACCGCCGTATAATTTTACCGTTTCGCCGTTCTTAAAAACAGTGCTGTCTTTCCGGTTGCCATCCGCATCAGTTGTGTAAATTTTATATTCGCCCAGCTGCCTGAACCAACTGTAACGGATACCTGCATTGATCTTTAGTTTATCACTTATTTCCCAGTCGTCCTGGAAATACAATGCGCCTTCCTGCGCTTTTTTATTTTGTGCGTTCAATGGTTTGAACTGCACGGTATCCTGCGATCCGCTCACTACGGATGGTGAATAGTTATGAAAGGTAAAATATCCTCCAAATTTAACTTTATGCCCGGTGAACGGGTAAAGGTCAAAGTCCTGCTTAAGGTTTACATCACGAATGCCTGATGACAGTTTTACATTGAAATTATTTTGGGCAGCTTCAAATGTAAAGTTGTACTTATTGAACACTGCAGTGGTATTACCAAAAAGGCGTTTATTAAATACATGATTGTAACGGATGGTACCGGTAGCATTTCCCCAGGGAATATTTACATCCAGGCTTTGCTTGCCATTTACAAAATCAAATACATCCCTTCCAAAATATCCACTAATATAAAGCCGGTCTTTTTCAGAAAACTTGTAGTTCATTTTTGCATTGAGATCATAGAAATAATATCCTGATCCGTAGAATTCACTTGTTTTTTTGATGAAGGGTTTGGAGAGTGCATCAATGTAAGTACGCCTTGCGGAAATGATAAAAGAAGCCTTGTCTTTTTTTAGAGGCCCCTGTATAGATACCCTTGATGCGATGAGCCCGATACCGCCATCTACCTGTATTTTTTTATCATTGCCTTCTTTCATCGAAATATCCAGAACGCTGGATAAGCGCCCGCCATATTGGGCCGGCATGCCGCCCTTTATCAGGGAAACATTTTTAATAGCATCTGAATTAAAAATGGAAAAAAATCCAAACAGGTGGCCCGTATTGTACACCACTGCATCGTCCAGCAAAATGAGGTTCTGATCGGCACCTCCACCACGAACGTATATGCCTGCACTGCCCTCGCCGGCATTGCGTACACCGGGTAACAATTGTACGGTCTTTAAAAGATCCACCTCTCCCAAAAACGCCGGGATAGATTTGATCTGTTCAATGGGCAACACAAATCTCCCCATCTGTGCATTCTTCACATTCACGTCTCTTTTCTGCGATGTGATCACCACTTCGTCCAGCGCCGTTCTTGGATTCATTTCAAAATTGAGTTGCTTGTCTGCAGCCAGTTTTAGTTCGTTCATCACTGGTTGGTATCCTGCATAAGAACAAATAAGTACATAACTGCCTTCGGTAAGCGTAAGTGAAAAAAAGCCAAACTGGTTAGTACTCACTCCCTTTGTTTGCCCTTTTACGGAAATGGTAGCACCGATCAATGTTTCGCCATTCCGTGCATCTTTGGCATACCCGCTTACGGTGAATTTTTTTTGTGAGAACAACGCCGCAGGGAAAAGGACCAAAAGAAAAAAACTGGTACAAAGCCGCATAAACATGGTGATCCTTTTTTTGATGGAGGTTATGATTGAACCTGGTTTAAAATTATTGTGCTTTGATGGTATCCTTTATTTCGCCGCAATGAAGCATCGAGTCTTTATGCTCCGGGTGATTTTTCCCGAGGTAAGGATTGATGATTTCTTCTGTGTTGCTCACCCAGTTAGCACCCCTGTCTTCGCCAAATGCCATTGGACAATTTTGCCAGTATAGCTTCCTGCCTTCATAGTGGATCGTTTTAAGCAGGGGATAAATATTTTCACTTACCGATTTAAAATCCTGGCGCATATCGGCAATGGTTTGAGACTGGCTCATTCCTTCAGCACTTGATTGAAGATCTGTGATAAAACCGGTTGCGCTTTCAAAAATGCCGGTCGTGTCTGTTTTTAGTTCAGCCAGGTTAAGTGTTTTGGTAAATGTAACCAGGGCAATACCGGCCTGCTTTGCCTTTACACTATCCCCTTCTGCAAACGCATCTTTCACTGCAAAATAATGGTTCATCAACGAATCGATGCTGTTGTTAAATGCCGCTGAATGCCTGCTCACTTTAAGGGCCTGTTGTTTCGGGCCGTCAGGTACCGATTCGCTCCTGAATACAAACCAATACAGCGCAAAAGCAGCCGCTGCCAGCACTAATATGAAAAATAATTTCTTCATGTTGTTGTTAAGTTTCCGCAAAGCTACAGGATAACAGGGAATTCGTTGAATAGTTTGCCGATTCAGTTACTTTTGCGGTGAAAAATTAAAAAACAACAACGGAAGGAATCGCTTCCATCCTGATTTTCGCATTTTACTTTAAAATTTAATACATGCTTCTCGGATTACAGAATGTAACATTTGAATTTGGCGCAAGAACAATTGTGGAAGATGCCACCTGGCATATACAACCCAACGAACGCATCGGCCTCATCGGATATAATGGTACCGGCAAATCAACTTTGCTGAAAGTGCTCACCAGACAATACCTGCCAAGCAAGGGTGCGGTAGAACAGGGAAGGGAAACCACGATCGGCTTTTTACACCAGGACCTGTTAAGTTTTGACACCAACGATTCTGTACTCGAAGTGGCCATGGGGGCATTTGAAAGAGTTAAGCAACTGGAAAAGGAAATAGAAGAACTGGGCATCGAACTGGAAAAGACAGGTGATGAGAGTTTAGCCATGAAATACGCCGACCTGTTGCATGAAATGGAAGTGCTGGATGGCTACAGCATCCATCATAAAACAGAAGAAGTTTTGCAGGGTCTTGGTTTTAGCAACGACAGCCTGCAAAAACCCTACAAACTTTTCAGCGGGGGCTGGCGCATGCGGGTGTTGCTGGCAAAAATGATATTGATGAAACCAGATGTGCTGCTGCTGGATGAACCAACGAACCACCTTGACATGCCGAGTATTGAATGGCTGGAAAAATACCTCATCCATTACCAGGGTGCCGTAGTAGTGGTGAGCCATGACCGTTATTTTTTAGATAGGATGGTAAATAAAGTGGTGGAATTGTACCAGCAGCAACTGCATTTTTATACCGGCAATTATTCATACTACCAAACGGAGAAAGCCCTGCGCATTGACATGCAGCAGAAGGCGTACGAGAACCAGCAGGATTATATCCGCCAGCAGGAACGGGTAGTAGAACGCTTTAAGGCGAAAGCCAGCAAGGCTGCTATGGCGCAGAGTATTGTAAAGAAATTGGATAAACTTGACCGGATCGAGAATGTGGAACTGGAAAGACCGAACATCCGCATCAACTTTTTAATAGACAAACAACCGGGCCGTATATTGTGTACCTTAAAAAATGTGAGCAAGAGTTTTGGCGATGTAAAGATCCTCGAAAATACCGGTGCAGAAATTGACCGTGGCGATAAGATCGCACTGATCGGTGCCAACGGAAAAGGAAAATCGACCTTACTCAGGGTGATCGTGGGTACAGAACAACATGAGGGAGAGAGAATTTGGGGACACAATGTAGAGGAATCATTTTATGCACAGCACCAACTGGAGGCTTTGAATGTAAACAATGATATCCTGGAAGAAATGAAAGAGAGCCGCAGTGGCAAAACCGACCTCGAGCTGCGTAGCCTGCTGGGCTGTTTTTTGTTTAGTGGTGATGATGTAGAAAAAAAGATCAAGGTATTGAGTGGAGGAGAAAAAGCGAGGGTAGCATTGGCAAAAACCATCGTGAGCAAGGCGAATTTTTTGATGCTGGATGAACCTACCAACCACCTCGACATGCACTCGGTTGAATTGCTGATAGAAGCATTGAACAAGTATGAAGGCAGCATTGTACTGGTGAGCCACGACCGTTATTTCATCAGCCGTATTGCCAACAAAATATGGGAGATCGAAGATCATAAAATAATTGAGTTCAAAGGAAGCTATGCAGAGTGGGAAGAATGGAAGGCAAGACGGGAAGCTGAGAGAAGCAAACAACAAAAGGCAATGGATCAAGGCAATAAAGTGGCAGAAGCCAAACCCGTTGTAAAAGAAGAGCCCAAACAAACGGCTGTCCATACTTCCATAGATAAAGAATTAAAAAAAGAGCACCAGAAATACAAGAACCGCTTTAACCAACTGGAAGAAAAGATTGCTTCGTTAACCAAACAAAAAGCTACGCTGGAGGCAGGCATGGCGGCACCGGAAATTTATGCTGATAAAATAAAGTTCCAGGAAACAGAACGTTCCTACAACCAGGTTGCAACAGAACTCGCCCAGTTGAATAAAGAATATGAAACCGTATTTGAGAAAGTGATGGAACTGGAAGAAAAAATGCAGTAACGTGCTGGCTGATGTTGGCTCCTGTGCAGGTAAAAAAAAATCTGCAGTTCCAAAAATTGCGATAGTTTTATAAAGCCTCAGCCACTGTTTTTTTACTACATATTTGCTGCCATGAATGAGATCATTAACTGTGCCACCTACCTTGACGGACGTAAGCTTGCCGACATTGGGATCAATGAGATCAGTACGGTACTGCAAACACCCAATCAATTTGTATGGATCGGCCTGCACGACCCCGAAGGCGCAACCCTACAACAGATACAACAGCAGTTCAACCTGCACGATCTTGCGATTGAAGATGCCCACAACGCTCACCAGCGTCCCAAGATAGAAATGTATGGAGACACCCTGTTTGCGGTGTTGCGTACGGCACAGATCAATCCAGGTACACATCATACAGATTTTGGCGAAACCCATTTTTTTGTTGGCCCCAATTTCCTCATCACCATCCGGCATGGCTCATCTATTTCTTACAACAATGTTAGAACCAGATGTGAAAGCACACCGCACCTGCTTAAAAAAGGCCAGGGCTTTGCATTGTATGCGGTAATGGATTCCATCGTGGATCAATATTTTCCTGTGGTAGAGGCGCTGGAAGAAGACCTGCAAAAAATGGAAGAAAAGATCTTTAAGGGAACACCATCCCGTGAAACAACGGAAGAAATTTACCAGTTGAAGAGAGAGTTGCTGGAGGTAAAAAGAGCCGTGTCTCCATTGATCGATATTGCAAACCGGCTGATGCGCTTTGATATCACCCTCATCTCAGAAGATACACAACCTTATTTTCGTGATATTTACGATCATGCCATCCGCATCAATGAAATGGTAGATCATACCCGTGAATTGCTGAATACTGCACTCGAAGCCAATTTTTCCCTTATCTCCATTTCGCAAAGCGATGTGTCAAAGAAATTTGCAGGCTGGGCCGCCATTCTTGCGGTACCCACCATGGTTGCAGGTTTTTACGGTATGAATTTTAAATTTATGCCGGAACTGGAATGGCACTATGGATACCCGGTGATCGTTACCTGTACCATCCTGGCCTGCATCGTTATTTACACTCTTTTTAAGCGTTCCGGGTGGTTGTAAAACAGAACTCCCGGCAGTGCCGGGAGTTGCAGTGTATAATAAATCACGAAAATCAATACATGCCGATATAAGTGAGGCTATTGCCGTTAGGACCGGTCCATATGGTTTTATAATAGAATGGGCCAACAGGGCAGGTTGTAACGGGGGCTCCTGATGCATCCAGTCCGAATGTGGTATTGGTAGTAACGGCCTGGCCTACATGCTCTACCTGGCCGCTCACCAAACGAAAATTGCAGCTTTGCTTAATTACGAGTGGTTGCAAAATAGCGCTGGTAAAATTGTGGTTATGCCTGTTTACGCCCCATTCTGCTATGCCCCCGCCATGTGTGCCTGTAATAGAGATCACAATACCATTGTCATAACTAAATGATCTTTGTCTTGCCACCTGCCAGCTACGCTGAGAACCATCATCAAAAGTAATATTCATGCCTGCGCTGGTAACGGTGTGTACGATAGGAGTTGACCTGGTGGCAAGGTTGCGAAGTTTACCGCCGGAAACATTGGTGATCGTTTTTGATCCATTCAGCGTAATGCTCTTTCCATCGATATTGCGGGTAACCTTCAGGTTTTGATAAGTAACTGTGTATTGTGCACCTGCAGCGGCCCAGCGGAAGCCGGGAGCGAAACTGAGCACAACAGTTCCGGTACGACTGCGTGATCCAAGGCATACATTTCCATTGTAAGTAATGGTGATTGTTCTTGGATTGCTGGCTGTATCAACAGATACGGTTGCATCGCATGTAAAAGGAAGCTGGGGACCTACAGGAGTTTCCCCTGCATAAGAACCGCCCAGGTTTTCCAGCGCTGCGTTGGCATCATCATCAGCTGCATCAGATTCATTGGAGAATCTTGACTGGTCGTCTGACTGAGATTTAGCTTCGACAGCAGTATCTGCGGTAACAGTTGCTTTTTCCTTTTTACAGGATGAAAAAAATAGCCCAAACGATAAGAGGGCTGCGGATAGAATGGTGAGCTGCTTTTTCATAAATTATTTTTTCGTTTTGTAATTTGGTTAAACGGTAGACCGTACACTGAGCCACTGGTTTAAATGAAACCTTAAATTTTTTTTATAATAAACTCAAAAGATCAAAAAAAATTGCCCTCCGGGGCTACCGGAGGGCAATTAGGATCGTTTATTAACAGCTCATTTTCTTAGCTTATCCACTACTCCCTGGGCAAATTTTAACTGCTGTTCCATGGTGAGATTTGTATTATCCAGTACGATGGCATCTGCTGCCTTTCGCAGGGGGCTGATCTCCCGGTTAGAGTCGATATAGTCTCTCATTTCGAGGTTATTCTTAACTTCTTCAATGCTAACGTTGGGATTTTTCTCGTACATTTCTTTAAAACGACGCTCAACCCTCACAGCAATATCGGCCGTCATAAAAAATTTCAGTTCAGCTTTGGGAAATACGGTGGTGCCGATATCCCTCCCGTCCATTACGATACCCTTTTTTTTACCCATCAATTGCTGCTGTGCCACGGCAAAGGTTCTCACCTCTTTTATAGTAGCCACATCGCTTACTTTTTCAGCTACGATCAGGTCCCGGATCATATACTCCACATTCTCACCATTCAATAGTATTTCTGACTGCAGTGATTTTGGATTGTATTCGAATTCGATGTTGATGTTTTCCAATGCCTGTTTTATTTGTTCACTATCTTCCAGGTCAACTGTATTTCTAAGAAAATAAAGTGTGATGGCCCGGTACATAGCGCCACTATCGATGTACACATACCCCAGTTCTTTGGCAAGCTGTTTTGCCAGCGTACTTTTTCCGCAGGAAGACCAGCCATCGATGGTAATGATAATCTTTTTCATCCCTGCAAAAGTCAACAAAAAAAACCAGCCGGCAAAGAAAAGCAGGGTCACTTAAACGGCGCCTGTTTTATTAAAATGGTGGGCGGACGAAAGTTTACAATAAAAAAGCCATCCTTCCGGATGGCTTTAGTTGAATATGGTTTTATCAGGCTTCTGATGATTCAGCCTCTTTCTTTTTCTCCTGGCTCTTCAAAGTGAAAATTATTTTTTCCTTCGCTTCATCCAGGTCAGCGATCAGTATATCGCCCTGTTTCACCTGCATGCTGAGTATTTCTTCGGCTAAAGGATCTTCCAGGTATTTTTGAATCGCCCTGTGCAATGGCCTTGCGCCAAACTGAACGTCGTATCCTTTTTCTGCAATAAAATCTTTGGCTTCAGAAGTTAATTCCATAGAGAAGCCGAGATTTACCAAACGGTTCATTACACCTTTCATCAGGATATCAATGATAGAGAAGATATCTTCTTTTGTAAGCGAATTGAACATTACCACATCATCGATCCTGTTCAAAAATTCAGGACTGAATGTACGCTTCAATGCTTTTTCGATCACCGCCTTATTGTTCTCTTCTGCATTTTGTACCCTTGCAGCAGTAGCAAAACCTACTCCTTCACCAAAGTCTTTCAATTGTCTTGCACCAATATTGGAGGTCATGATGATCATGGTATTCTTGAAATCTACTTTTCTGCCCATACCATCGGTCAACTGACCGTCGTCCAATACCTGCAGCAACAGGTTATAAATATCCGGGTGAGCTTTTTCAATTTCATCCAATAAAATCACACTGTAAGGCTTGCGTCGAACTTTTTCTGTTAACTGTCCGCCCTCTTCATATCCAACATAGCCGGGAGGCGCACCGATTAAACGGCTTACAGTGAATTTTTCCATGTACTCACTCATATCGATCCTGATCAACGCATCTTCATTGTCGAACATATAACGGGCAAGACAACGTGCCAATTCGGTTTTACCAACGCCGGTAGGACCAAGGAATATAAAAGAACCAATGGGCTTCTTAGGATCCTTCAACCCCACCCTGTTACGCTGGATGGCTTTCACCACTTTCTGGATGGCTTCATCCTGGCCAATCACAGCGCCTTTTAACTCATCACCCATGCGGCGGAGCTTGTCAGTTTCAGCCTGTACCATGCGTTTAACAGGAATGCCTGTCATCATACTGATCACTTCGGCAATGTCTTCTTCTTCGATCGGGAAGCGTTTGTGTTTGCTTTCTTCTTCCCAGTCGTTCTTTGCTTTTTCCAGTTCTTCCTGCAAACGTTTTTCAGAATCCCTCAACGAGGCAGCTTCCTCAAAACGCTGGCTTTTCACCACTTTATTTTTTTCCAGTTTGATGTCTTCGATCTTTTTTTCAAGATCAATCACTTCTTTTGGCACATTGATATTTTTAATGTGCTTTCTTGCGCCCACTTCATCGAGAACATCAATTGCCTTATCAGGCAATAACCTGTCGGTCATATAACGTTCACTGAGCTTCACACAGGCTTCAACAGCTTCCTGGCTATACGTTACATTGTGATAATCCTCGTATTTGCTTTTGATATTGTTCAGTATCTGGATGGTTTCTTCCACGGAAGGCTGATCAACAATCACTTTTTGAAACCTCCTGTCCAACGCACCATCTTTTTCAATGTGCATGCGGTATTCATCCAGTGTAGATGCGCCGATGCATTGCAGTTCGCCTCTTGCCAACGCTGGTTTAAATATGTTACTGGCATCCAGTGAACCGCTTGCCCCGCCTGCACCAACAATGGTATGTATCTCATCGATGAACAAAATAACATCCCTGTTCTTTTCCAGTTCATTCATAATGGCCTTCATCCTTTCTTCAAACTGGCCACGGTATTTTGTGCCGGCCACCAATGCTGCCAGGTCAAGTGATACCACTCTTTTATCAAACAATACCCTGCTTACTTTGCGCTGAACAATTCTTAACGCAAGGCCTTCCACAATGGCTGTTTTACCCACACCGGGTTCACCGATCAGGATGGGATTGTTTTTCTTTCTGCGGGATAGGATCTGCGAAACCCTTTCAATCTCTATCTCTCTTCCTACGATCGGATCAAGCGAACCGTTTTCCGCCAGGCGGGTGATATCACGCCCGAAATTGTCCAATACAGGCGTCTTGGTTTTGGGTTGATTGGCGGCACCACCACGTTGTGATTTTGGCTGCTGGCCATACTGTCTTTTTTCTTCATCAAAGTCGTCATCGTTTTCATCACTGAATTCGGCCTTGGGGGGATTGCTTGTTACAAATCCCAATTCATTTTTAAACATGTCGTAATCCACGTCGAATTGATTTAGTATTTGAGTTGCAATATTTTCTTTGTTCTTTAAAATCGAAAGCATGAGGTGTTCACTTTCTACCATGGTACTTTTATGCGCCTTCGCTTCCAGCACGGTGATGCGGATCACTTTCTCTGCCTGTTTGGTTAAAGGGAGCGAATTGATATTGGCAATATTCTTACCGGTTTTATCTTTTACGGCTACTTCAATTTCTTTACGCAGTTCGTACAGATCAACATTGAGAGATTTTAATATTTTGATGGCAGTATTTTCTCCATCCCGTATGAGGCCAAGTACCAGGTGTTCCGTTCCAATAAAATCATTTCCCAGCCGCAGTGCTTCTTCCCTGCTGTAGGAAATAATTTCTTTTACCTGGGCTGAAAAGTTGTTGTCCATTTGATACTAAATTTATATAGTTACAATAATAACGATTATTTGCAAGTTTTAGTTTGGTGGAATTATTAAATGTTGATATGTTGAAAAGTTACTGCGGAGGCTGAAGAACAGCGTTTTCAGGCTTTTTGACGGATCAAAGGTTATAACTATAATGGAGATACATCCGTTAAAATTATAATATGCGCAAATCCTGAATTAAAAAATCCTTTCCTTTACAAAAAACAGCATTGCAATAATTCAAATAACTGAACTTGTGACCGATGCCATGATCTTAATCTTTCATAAAACATCGATAGACTTAAATGAATGTCAAAACAGATACCAAAGAAAAATTTACGGTAATTACCCCTTTAGAAAAGCTGTTGCCTGTTAATATGACAGAAGAACTGAGCCAACTGTTGCTCAGCTACCTGCAAAAAGACATACCGCATGTTATTTTGAATCTTTCTGAAGTAAGTACCCTGGAGGGAAATAGTGGGGAATTGATTGCATTGACACAACAAAAGTTTTACGAAAGCAATTGCTCTTTTGTAATTTGTGCCATACAAAAACCGGTGGAAGACCTGCTTGATCAACAGGAATTGCTGGAGATCATGAATGTAACCCCTACGGAAAGCGAGGCCTGGGACATTGTACAGATGGAAGAAATAGAGCGGGAATTGTTAGGTGATGACAACGAAGGCTGATCGTTAGATGGTTTTGTTGTTGTCTGATTCGTATACAGGCATTTTTTTGAATATTTACTTTTACTCACTGAATGTTAGCACTCACCATACTTGGAAATAATTCTGCCATTCCTGCTTTCGACAGGTTTCCCACAGCCCAGGTTCTTCAAACCCAGGAAGATGCCTATTTGATAGATTGTGGTGAGGGAACGCAGATGCAAATGGCAAAATACAAGATAAAGCGGAGCAAGATCAGTCATATATTCATTTCTCACCTGCATGGCGATCACTATTTTGGACTGCCGGGACTTCTTAACAGCATGAGCCTGCTGGGCCGCACACAGGATCTGCACCTGCATGCACCGGCGGCGCTGGAACAGATCATTCAATTGCAAATGGATGCTGCCAGTACCGTACTCAGCTATAAACTCTATTTTCATGCACTGGGCGATGAGCAGGAGATCATGAACAACAGCCGGATGAGTGTAACCAGTTTTAGAACGCAGCACCGCATCGATTGCTGGGGATTTTTATTCAGGGAGAAAAAAAATCCACGGAAGATAGATGCCGAACGGATAAAAGGATTTGATATACCTGCCAGTTTTTACGAGCGCCTGCAAAAAGGTGAAGATTATACCACGAAAAAAGGTACCATTATTCCCAATGAAGAAGTAACCATTGCAGCGCCTGCAGCGAAAAGTTATGGTTATTGCGCAGACACTATTTACGATGAAACACTGGTAGAAAAAATCAGAGCAGTGGATCTTTTATATCATGAAACCACTTACTTAAAAGGCAATGAACAAAAAGCTGCTGCAAGATTCCACTCGACTACCCTGCAGGCTGCAAGCATTGCTGAAAAAGCCGCAGTCAAGAAATTACTGATCGGTCATTTTTCTGCCAAGTATGAACTACTGGATGAATTTTTAACGGAAGCATGTTCTGTTTTTGCCAATACGGAATTGGCACTGGAAGGTATCTGCTATAAAATTTAATGTTCGCTGCCGGTGATCACATTAAACCCATCGGCCATGATAAAATTATAAAATTCGGCAAACCATTTTCGCCAGGCGGCTTCATTGTGTTTTGCTCCAGGGTCGGTAATGGAATAGATCATTGCAGCGGAGTTTTTCCCCAGTTTTTCCTGGATACGCATCATGTCATTTACAGTTTCGCTGCCTTCTTTTCCTCCCACATAAAAAAAGTATTTACCTCTTAGTTTACCTGCAAGCGAATCGGTAGCATTGTCAATACCTTTCGCCGTCCAAAATGCCGGAGAAAATATACCGGCTTTGCCAAATACTTCGGGATATTTTAAAGCTGCGTAAAAAGAGATCAACCCGCCCATTGAACTGCCGGCGATAATAGTATTTTCTTTTGTAGAAAGGGTTCTGAAATGCTGATCGATGTATGGTTTAAGCGTTTGTACGAGAAAAGAAAGATAAGCTTCTCCTTCAGGCGCAAATGTTTTTGAAGAAGAGGAATCTTTCCAGGTGAACTCAAAAGGATTGTATTCACTCATCCTCGTTTCGCCACCATTGTCAATGCCAACAATAATGCAACCGGGCTTTCCTTTATTTACCAATGTATCAAGACATTCATCAACGCCCCATTCGCCATAAGCTGATGTAAGCTCATCAAATAAATTCTGGCCATCCTGCATGTACATTACCGGATAGTGCTTTTCATTGATACTATACCCCAGCGGCAAATAGATCCAGATACGCCTAAGCCTGTTTAACTGTGGCATTTTAAATTCGTGATCCAATACCTGCACTGCATATGAAGTGGTGTGGGACTTCACAGGTGCTTCAAAATCATCCTTCCATCCCTCGATCGTATATACAAGCGTAGTATCGCTGCTGATTTGAACGGAATGATTTTCTATCTCCTTTCCTCCAGCCGTACTTTCAACTTTATTCCAGCTTCCTCTTGTAAACTTAAATTCTATAGGTCCGGCTGGTATATCTTTCACAGTTGTTGAAAGCGAATTATTTTTCGGCAGCAATTGCTGCTGATCGGGATTCCAGTTATTGAAAGTACCTGCCACGAAAATGGCATCGCCGGAATGTTTGCCAGGCAGGGCGTCTACCCTGATGGTTACCGTAAACTGTGCAGCCACCTGCAGGCTTAATAGCAATGCAATGCAAATCAATTTACACTTCCTGTAAACCAGGCAATGAGATAGTATTGCATTGTTTTGGTGCTGCATCTGTTATTGAAGATATGCTTTTACTTTTTTGTGTACCGGTTCGCTTAATGGTACGAGTGGGAGACGAAGCACATTGCTGATCAGCCCCATCTCTGATAAAAATGCTTTTACACCTGCAGGATTATTTTCTGCAAACAATAAATTGTATGCTTCTATCAATGGATCATTTAATTTTTTTGCAGTCGCAAAATCACCGGCAAGGCCAGCCCTTACCATATCAGAAAAATTCTTTGGAAAACAATTGGCGGCCACGCTGATCACCCCATCCATACCACCTGCCAGTTCGGGCAGCACGAGATCATCATCGCCGCTCACAATTAAAAAATGCTCAGGCCGGTCACGCAGCAATTGCATACACTGGGGTACGCTGTTACCTGCTTCTTTGATGCCGGCGATATTGACCACTTCGTTCGCCAGTTTAATGGTTGTTGACGGTTCCATATTACGACCGGTTCTTCCCGGCACATTGTACATGATCACCGGCTTAGGCGAAGCAGCAGCAATGGCTTTGTAATGCTGGTATATTCCTTCCTGCGAAGGCTTGTTGTAGTAAGGTGCCGCACTTAAAACCGCAGCAGCTTTTTCGAGCGGAAAGTTTTGAACCGTTTTTACCACTTCCCTGGTATTGTTGCCGCCAATGCCCACTACAACCGGTACACGGCTGTTCACCTTTTCAAATGTATAATTTACAATATCGAGTTTTTCTTCTTTGTCAAGTGTAGGTGTTTCGCCGGTAGTACCCAGCGATACAACGTAATCGATGCCATTGCCAATAATGAAATCGATCAGTTTACCCAGTGCTTCAAAATCTACAGATTCATCCTGTTTGAAGGGTGTTACAATTGCTACACCGGTGCCTCTTAACTGTTGCCTTACTGTCATACAAAAAATTTGTGTGAAGTTATTATTATGCAATGAAATGAAGAAAGAAAAACTTTTGCGTGCAGCAGTACATACATGTCCTAAAAAAACCGCTTTAAAGCGGGTCTTTATATCTTATACGATTGGCAGCATCAATTATAAGCCAGCAACCCCGTTGAGCCTTTAAGCATTGCCGAGCGGCGCACATAATTATTGTCTTCGCCAAAAACAAACAGGCAGGTACCGTTTTTTATTTTGTCGATGATGGGCCTGTGCAACTGTTCCGGTATTGCGGGGCAGCCCTGGCTTCTGCCGATATAACCCATCGAATGTATCATCGATTCGCTTACATACCCTGCGCCATGCATTACAATATCTCTTTTGGAAACATTGTCATTGATGCCTTTTTCCATACCGAGCAGTTTCAACGAATATCCATGCTTCCCGATGTAGGTGCCAGCCGTTTCGTAAAAACCCAGGCTGCTCTTATTGCTCTCGGGAATATTGGAAAACTGCCGGGCATATTCCTGGCCCGAATTCATACCATGCGCCACATAGGTATTGAATAAGAGTTTGCAATTTTTAAGGTCGATCACAAACAATCTTTTTTTACAGGATGACTTACTCAGATCTGCAATAGAGATGATACTGGTATTGCTAAGCTTACCCGCTTCCCGGAGTGATTCAAATCCCTTCATGGCATAATCAAACACTTGTTTGCTCATACCAAATGCGGCCAGTTTTAAACTATCGTACACGGATAGTGGAAAATTTTGTTTGAACAGCGGCTGACCGGGCGTTGCCGACCCTGAAACAACAGGCGTTTTAGTAAGTGATCCATCATCTGGACTGTGTTTTGTTTTTGCAAATACAAAGGGAATGTGAAGCAGGAAGATGACCAGGGAGGAAAAAAATACATGGGCCTTCCGGATGTAAGGTCTGTTCATAATAATATTAGATTTTGAGTCTTTGGGGGGGGCAAAAGTAAAGCCAGAAGCGGAATCCGGACTGTTAAAATTCAACTTTTCTATTCATGGGAAAACAGTGGCCTGACAATCAGCCAACTACCAATAGCACTGTAAAATATCTATCAGACCGGTACGTGTATCGCCACTAGTGTTCCCTTTCCCGGCGATGAGTCAAAATCTACCGTGCCCTTTAAGTATTGTATTCTTGTAAGGATATTTTTGAGGCCCAACCCTTCAAATTTTTCTTTTTTAGATGTATCGAATCCTTTTCCGTTATCATCAATAGTGGCAGCAATCCCATCTGCATCTTTTATCAATGAGATATCGATGGCATCAGCACCGGAATGTTTGATCACGTTGTTTACGCATTCCTGTATCACCCTGTACAGTACTGTTTCGATATCACTGTCAAGCCGTTCGTTCAAACCCTCGGTATACAAATTCACTTTTAAAATGCTGTGGTCGAGCTTGCTGATGAATTCTTTTACCGCATTTGACAGCCCGTTCTTCAGTAATGCGTTCGGCATCATATTGTGACTGACATTTCTTACTTCTTTACAACTTTCATCTACCAGGGCAATGATATTATCAAATGCAGCTTTTTCTTTTTCATTCTCAAAATGCAGCCTGCTTTCAAAGCCTGACAAATTCATTTTGGCGGCACTCATCATCTGCCCTACCCCGTCGTGCAGGTCGCCTGCAATGCGCTTTCTTTCATTTTCTTCCGCCTCAATGATCGCCCGGGTGGCAAGATCCTGCTGCCGCATGATCTCCGCCTGTAACTTTTTTTCCTGTTTCAACTGGTAGCGTTTATAAAAGGAGAAGGCCAGCAGTGCCCCGAGCAGCAACAATCCTGTAATTGTTATTATCCAGAAGTTTTTCTTGGTCAATTCAAACTGCTGTTGCTGTATTACCTGTTCTTTTTTCGTGGTCTCAAATTTTGTTTGCAGGGTTGCAAAGTTCTCCCGCAGATCATCGGTGTACAGGGAATCATTTAGTTCAGAATATTTCCGCTGCATCAGCAGGGCTTTGGGGAGGTCGCCTTTGGCCTCGTACAGGGATGAAAACTGCTTATATAATTTTGGCAACTCCGGTTTGCTGGCGGCGCTGCTATCTGCAATGGATACTGCTTTTTTAAGAATGGATTCGGCACTGTCGTATTGCTGGCGGCGGGTAAAAATATCGCCCATATTGGCCATACAACTTACCATGCCTTTATTGTCCTGCAGCGATTGCCTGATTGAAAAAGATTCTTTCACATATTGCAGCGCTTTTTCCAACTGGTTGGTTTTTAAAAAATAGCTGCCGTAATTATTAAGTACATTGGATAAGTACTCCCGGTCGTTCATCTTACGGGTGATCTGCTCTGCTTTGCCGTAATACTCTTCTGTTTTTTTATAGTCTTTTTTTATCAGCCAGATATTTCCGGCGTTTACAAAAGAACCGGCCATCCCCGCCATATCGCCTAATTTTTCTTTTATAACAATGGAACGTTCCTGGTATTTTAATGCCTCATCGTAGTTGCCCATATTCTGGTGAATGATGCCGATATTATTGAGGGAATAGGAAATGCCAAAATCATTGTTGATCTGCTCGTACAGGGTAAGCGCCTTCTGCTGGTTTTCCAGGGCCTTGTCGAAATTGCCGCGTTTTTGGTAGAGTATCCCGATCTTATTATACAATGCCGCCATTCCCTTGACATCGTTTTGCCGCTTTCTTATTTCAAAAGCTCTGTTGTAGAAATCCAATGCACGGTCATAGTTTTCCTGGTCGTAGTAGATAATGCCCATGTCGTTATAAGCCTGCGCTACGCCTTTGTCAAAGCCGGATTTCAACCCAAGTTCCAATGCTTTGTTGCCATATTCAATTGCTTTATCCCTGTTTACATTGCGGTACTGCCAGGTTAATTCATTATAAGTTTTTATAAGGTCAGTATCCTTTTGTACAGCAGCAAGGCGTTCAAAACTATCGATGATCTTAGTGCTCTGTGCATGGCAGAAAAATCCGGTTGATAAAAACAGTAAGCAGCAAAGTTTTTTCATATCGTGCAGGTTTCAGGTGCAATATAAATGGTTGGATGCTGAGCATACATACCCAGCAGCGGGTAATATTAAAAATAAAAGGTATCAATTTTCATTGATACCTTTTTAAGAAAAGTTAAGGTTATGTTTTAAAACGCTCCTTTTGCCCGTTGTTGCCCGTGCAACCAACCAACTGTGCTAAAAACAACAAAGCCCCGGATAACCGGGGCTTTGTTTATCGAAAAATTCCTTGATTAGTGTTTTACAGCTTCTTTAGCTTTATCTGCCATTTTATCAGCACCTTCTTTCATTTTTTCAGCGCCTTCTTTCATTTTTTCAGCACCTTCTTTCACAGCAGCTTTCATTGTATCAGCAGTAGCTTTCATTGTATCAGCAGCAGCTTTTATTGTAGAATCAGCAGAAGACACAGCTTGTTTAGCTGTAGAATCAGCAGCTTTAACAGTAGAATCAACAGCAGTTGTTGCAGATGTTTCACCAGAATTGTTGCAAGATGTCATAAAACCAGCAACAGCGAGAATAGCAAGTAATTTTTTCATTTGAGTTTTATTTTTAATTTTAATTGGCTGCAAAACTACTACTTAATTTGAATTATGCAAGTTTTTGGGCAAAAAAGATATTTAACTGGCACCAGCTTCTACCATTTCCTTTGCATTTTGAAGGGCTGCATCACTTGGCTTTTCGCCGCCCAGCATTTGGGCGATCACATCAATACGTTCCTGTTTTTCGAGGAGACGCACCCCTGTAGATATCTTTCCGTTTACCTGTTTTTTAAACACAAAATAATGAGCGGCAGCTTTGGCGGCGATCTGCGGCTGGTGCGTAATAGACATCACCTGGTGATCAGCAGCCAGCTCTTTCATTAAGATGCCCACCTGCCTAGCAGCTTCGCCGCTGATGCCGGTATCAACCTCATCAAAAATGAGGGTTGCCAGTTTCAGCTTACGGGCCACAATAGATTTAATGCACAACATCAACCTGCTTAATTCGCCACCACTTGCAACCTTATGGAGTGGTTCAAATTGACCCGTTTTGTTGGCGTCAAAGAGGAATAAAATGCTGTCGGCACCGTATTCATTCAATTCTTTGGGTGCCAGTTGCACTTTTAATAAGGCGTTGGGCATACCAACCTGCTTCAACAGGCCATTAATCTTGTCAGCAAATGGTTTGGCAGCCTTTGATCTGTTCCCTGATATTGAAGCGGCAAATTTTAAACAGGCCTCGAGCAGGGTCTTTACCTCAGTTTCTTTTGCCAGGATGGCTTCACCGGCATTGGAGATCACCAATAATTTTTGCTGTAAACTTTCTTTTATCCCAAGTAATTCATTTGTGGTAACTACATTGTGCTTTTTCAGGAGCCGATAGCCAAGCGATAGCTTATCGTTCACCAACTGCAACCTTTCGGGGTTGTATTGTATTGAATCGGTGATCTCTTCCACGCTGCCCGCCACATCATCCAGTTCAAGCCTGGCGCTTTCGATACGGTTGCCCAAGTCCTCCAGTGATGGATGATATTGTTTCAATGCCTGCAGCCGGGAAGCCAGCATTTTAAGTTGCTGCACCAATGGCTGCTCCCGTTCTTTCAAGTCGAAAAAGATAGCGGCCAATTGCTGCTTTACCTCTTCTGCATTGCTTAGTAATTTCAACTCCGCATCCAGGGATTCAATTTCATTTTCAACAAAACCAGCTTCGTCCAGTTCATCAAAAATAAACTGGTTGTAGTCGAGCGTTGCATTGGCCTCCTGCTGCTGTTTCCTGAGCAGTTCCAATTGTTTCACTGCCATTTTATAAGCAGCAAAAAGACTGCTGTATTCGGGCATCAACTCGGTGTTGCCGGCAATGGCATCCAGTATGGTTCTTTGAAAATCGTTGCTGCCCAATTCCTGGGTATCAAACTGCTGGTGCAGATCAACCAGTAAAGCACTGACTTCTTTAAGCTGGTTGAGGTTTACGGGAGTATCATTGATAAAAGCCCTTGACTTTCCATTTACGGCGATCTCCCTTCTCAACACCAATTCATCTTCTGAATCGAGGTCGTTGGCAGTAACAAAGCTTTTTACAGCAGCATTTTTACCTGCATCAAAATGACCTTCCACCACGCATTTTTTTTCTTTGTTCAGCAACACGTTGCTTTCTGCCCGTTCGCCCAGTATCAGGCTAAGGGCTCCCATCAAAATACTTTTGCCAGCACCGGTTTCGCCGGTAATGATATTCAGGTTCGCCGAAAAATGAATGCTGATCTCGTCTATGATGGCATAATTGGATATGTATAGTTTCCTGAGCATAAAATAAGTTGGCAAATTAGCCATTTTTCATCTTTCATTTAAAAAGATCGCATGCTAAAGTTTGTTGCAAAAAAAGAAAGCACTTCGGAGAGAAGTGCTTTCAGTATTTTTTATTGATCAATATTTATTTGATCTCGATGCTGTCGTTCAGGTCTGTATCAACCAGTATTCTGCCGCAGTTTTCGCATACGATCACTTTTTTACGCAGTTTGATCTCACTCTGTCTTTGTGGGGGAATCGCATGGAAACAACCACCGCAGCTATCCCTTTCTACCGGCACTACGGCCAGTCCATTGCGATAGCTCTTCCTGATCCTGTCATAACTGGTAAGCAGGCGTTCGTCTACGTGAGATCTTGCATCAGCAGCCAGGTCATCGTAGTGCTTTTCTTCTTTCTCCGTTTCACTGATGATCTTTTCGAGTTCGCCTTTTTTGCCGCTAAGGTTACCTTCCTTGGTACTCACCGCTTTTTTAGCTATTTCCAGTTGTTTTGCTTTTTCAGCAATTTCTTCTGTAGCATCTTTGATGTGCTTTTCGCAGAGTTTTACTTCCAGGGTTTGCATCTCAATTTCTTTGTTGATGGCTTCAAACTCCCGGTTATTTTTTACATTCTCACTTTGCTTTTCATATTTTTTTATCAGTGCCTCAGCGTCTTTAATGGCTTCTTTTTTCTGGGCAATGAATTCCTGCATTCCATTGATCTCCTCTTCCACTCTCACCTGGCGGGCATGCAATCCTTCAATTTCGTCTTCAAGATCCTTTACTTCAATCGGAAGTTCTCCTTTTAAAATCTGAATTTCATCCAGCTTGCCATCCACTTTCTGAAGGCGCACCAATGATCTTAATTTTTCTTCTACTGAAAAGTCTTTTACTGAAGCCATAGTAATTTGTTATTTGTATTTGTACTGTAAGGATTTATCATCCCGGTAACTGTTTTTTTAAAAAAAATAATGCACCGGGTTGGTGTTTACTCCCGTTTTCAGGACGGCGAAGGTAGGATATTTTTGTTTCAAAATATCAAAAACTAAGCTAATGCTGTGCTGTTCACTTTCGTAGTGGCCAATATCTGCCAGTACGAGGCGCCGATCGGCATCAAAAAACTCGTGGTACTTGATATCTGCGGTAACATAAACATCTGCGCCTGCTGCGATGGCCGTTTTGGTAAGAAACGAGCCGGCACCGCCGCAAACTGCTATTTTACTCACCTGTTTACCCCTGAGTCCGGTGTGTTTTACCAACTTAAGACCAAAGCTATCCTTAAGCAATGTTAAAAAAGCTGTTTCGCTCATCGGCTGGGGAAGCTGCCCCAATAAGCCGCTGCCGGCAGAAGCCCAGGCATTTTCCAGGGCTATGATATCGTAGGCAACTTCTTCATAGGGATGTGCAGCCAGCATAGCGCTAATGATTGCCTCCTGCAGCCAGGGCTGAAAAACGATCTCCATTTTAATTTCCGGCTCGGTATGTCTTTCACCAACTTTGCCCATGAAAGGATTGGCGCCCTCTTTTGCCAGGTAAGTGCCGTCGCCTGCCGCATTAAAACTGCATTCGCTGTAATTGCCGATATGCCCGGCCCCGGCGCTAAAAATGGCATCCCTTACTTTTTCGGCATGAGTGGAAGGTACAAATACAAATAGCTTTTTCAACAAACCCTGTTTGGGCAATAGCGGTTGCCGGTTAACAAGGCCCAGCAGATCTGCTATTTTTCCATTTACTCCGTGCAGCACATTATCGAGGTTGGTATGAATGGCGTAGATAGCAATATCATTTTTGATGGCCTTGATCACCGTTCTTTCTACATAAGTTCGCCCGGCAAGCTTTTTAAGGCCGCCAAAAATGATGGGGTGATGGGCAACCACCAGGTTACATTTTTTTTCCATCGCTTCTGCAATTACATCCTCGATAGTGTCCAGCGCAACGATGATACCGGTGCAGTCCCATTCCGGGTCGCCTGCCAGCAGCCCGGCATTGTCGTAAGATTCCTGTAATTGAACCGGCGCTATGGTTTCGAGAAAACCGGTGATCTCCTTAATTTTCATCCGTACTATTTGTGGCGTAAAGCTATTTAAAACAATGAACCTGTAAACAAAGTTTATAAAAAACAGCCCCGTACTGCCCGCATTTCATTACTGCACAATTTTATGCTTCGTAAAGCGTTCCATGGTGAGCATTTGCAGCACAGGGCTTTTAAAGAAGAACATGTGCTAAAATGCAGTGAAAAAATCACAGCAGCATGTCACAGAATCATAATATCCGTAAATTTGAAAATATGTCGACCCTCATTTTCAATAACAGGTATATCATTGCTTTGCTGTGTGCAGCCATGCTGCTGCTGAGCAGTTGTAAAAAAGCGGTTCCGGTTGTTTCGCAAAATACACTGCAGAAATATTTTGAAGACAATATTTTGAACAAGCAATTTGTTGTGAACTATGCGCTTGACGACAGCACGGATAAAACCAGTGATTTTGACGGGTACACTTTTATACTTACAAAAGGCAGTTCCTACTATGACGGGCCGATGACGGGAACAAAAGCAGGCGTTACCTATTCGGGAACCTGGACCAGCAATGAGGATTATGGCAAACTGGTGATCAATTTAAATAGCCCTGTTCCTCCTGCCTCCTTTGCCTTTATCAACAGGGCCTGGCGCTTTACCAAAAAATCACTGCCGATCATGGAACTGGCACCCTGGGGATCTACAGCCCCCAAAATACTGCACATGAGAAGGTTATAATTGCACATAAAAGCATATCCAGCGCCGCCAGCCATTATTTCTGCTTTGCATCACAATTTTTAAGGCTTTTTGGAGTTATATAATGTGTTGCGTGGAGTATCCTGCCATGCAACCAGAATAAAAACAAAAGCCACTATCCATGAACTCAAGAATTTTTCTACGAGTATCGCTACTGCTTGCATTCATCTCTGTAAGTTTTGCTGCAACGGCACAAGTTGTACCAGGCTTCAGCGCAACTCCTGCAAGTGGTTGTTCGCCCCTGATCGTACGTTTTACTGATGAAAGCACCGGAAACCCTAGCCAATGGAAATGGGATCTTGGCAACGGTACCATTTCATTTTTACAAAACCCGTCAGCAACCTATTTTACCCCGGGCAAATACACAATTAAGCTGATCGCAAAAAATTCCATTAACGAGGATTCGATCGTAAAGGCAGATTACATTGAAGTGTTTGCAAAACCCCTGGTTCAGTTTTCATCCTCCGATACAACGGGCTGTTACCCGCTACCGGTTCATTTTACAGATGCATCAAATCCTGGAAGCGGAAGCATCAGTTCGTGGTTATGGGATTTTGGTGATGGTGCCACCTCCAGCTTACAGCACCCTGATCATGTGTATACTTCAGCAAGAAATTTTAGTGTAACCCTGCTGGTTAAAAATTCCAGTGGTTGCGTTTCAACGCTCACCAGGCAGTCGATGATCCAGATCAACTCCGGTGTGCTGGCTCAATTTACTAACGACAATCCTCAAACCTGTACAGCCCCCGTAACGATCAATTTCAGGAACCAGTCAACCGGAACGGGCGCAGTAACATATTTATGGGATCTTGGGGATGGCAATACTTCTAACCTTCTCAATCCATCACACACTTATACGGCCAACGGCACTTACACCGTAAAGCTGATCGTAACAAACAGCAATGGTTGTGCTGATACCATCACCAAAACAAATGCAGTAACAGTAGGGTCGGTAAATGCAGCTTTTACAACGATTGCAAGCGTTTGTCAAAACAGTCTTATTCGATTTACCAATACTTCTACACCAGCTCCGGCTTCGGTGCTTTGGAGTTTTGGAGATGGAGATACATCGACAGCATTAAATCCTTCAAAATCTTTTAACCATGCCGGTACTTTCTTTGTGAAGATGGTAGCCAGTTTTGGGGCATGTACAGATTCTATTACCAAGCCCATCGCTGTGCTGCCTACGCCGAAAGCCTTGTTTACCGCCGCTGATACATCCAATTGCAAAGCCCCGTTCACGGTTAATTTTACAGACCAGTCAGCAAACGCAGCGACCTATCTTTGGGATTTTGGCGATCATCAAACATCTACCGATGCAAACCCATCACACACCTATAACAGTTTTGGCAGCTTTGCAGTCAAACTCATTGTTACAGGCGTAAACGGATGTGCCGATACGCTGGTAAAAGCTGGCTACATCAATATTACCAGGCCAAAAGCGACCATCACCAATATCCCCGACAGCGGCTGCGTGCCATTTGCAAAAACATTCAACCTTTCTGTAAATGCGCCGGATGCTGTTACCAGTTATGAATGGAATTTCGGAGATGGCAATACTTCTACTGCCGCGGCTCCAACAAATACTTATTTACTGGAAGGGGTTTACAATGTTTCGGTGATCGTTATCACCGCAAGCGGTTGTACTGATACCGCCAGGGTAACAAGAGGCATCATCACCAACAATAAACCGGTACCAGCATTTAGTGCCACACCCACCAATGCCTGTGCAAAGGAAACCATCCTGTTCAGCGATCATTCTACCGGCGCACCTACAAAATGGCTGTGGGATTTTGGTGATCACATCACTTCAGCATTGCAAAATCCTTCACATCAATATCTTGACACAGGCTTTTTTGACATCAAATTGAAAATCTGGAAAGGCGGTTGTGTTGACAGCGTGATCATTCCAAACTATATACACATCAACCCGCCGGTGGCCAAATTCATGATAAAAACGGATTGTAAAAAACCGTTTGAAAGAGTATTCACCGATCAATCGATCGGAGCCGATGAATGGCATTGGGATTTTGGCGATGGCGTTACCTCTACCGTACCAAGCCCGGTACATATCTACACTACCACCGGGATATTTGTAGTAACCCTGAAGGTGATAAACAATACCTATGGTTGTGATTTTACCACCAGCAAACAGATACAGATCGTAAACAGCAAAGCGCAATTCACTGCTACAGATACAATAGTATGTAAAGGCAGTAACGTACGCTTCAACACAGGACTGAGCATTGCAGATGTGAGTAATCTCAACTGGAATTTTGGAGATGGAAGTTCATCCATCAATTCGCCAAGACCACAAAACTATATGGATCATATCTTCAGCAGAACGGGTGTATTTACTGTTCGTTTAGCCATGAGTGATATACTGGGTTGCAGCGATACCCTTATTAAACGGGCGTATATTGCGGTGAGCGGACCTACCGCAAAATTTTCTCCGGCAGTACCCGGTGCCTGTTTAAACAGTGCTGTTACATTCAAAGACAGCTCATTGACGGATGGTACACATGCCATACAGCAATGGCAGTGGCAATACGGCGACAGCACATCCGAAACACTTACTGCAGCACCATTTGAACATACTTACGGTGCTCCTGGTTCATATACCGTAAAACTTAAAGTGACAGATAGTAATGGATGTGCTGACAGCACTTCCCTGGCTGCATCACTGATCATTTCAAAACCAACCGCAAATTTCACTTCAGTTGATACATTGAGCTGTCCGGGAAGGCCGGTTCGCTTTGTAAGCCAGAGCACAGGCCCTCTGCTTACATATAAATGGAGTTTTGGTGATAACACCAGTGCTGTTGCTTCCAATCCATCGCATGCATACAACAGCGACGGTACGTACAGTGTAAAATTGGTGATCACTGATCAATACGGCTGTACTGATTCAACTTTTAAAACAGACTTTATCAATATCAAAAGCCCGGTTTCGCATTTTATCATGAGCGATTCGGCAAGTAACTGTCCACCGCTGGTGATCAATTTTACCAACCAGTCTTCCAATGCGGTGAGCATTAAATGGGATTTTGGCGACAGTACCACTTCGTTGCAACCAAACCCGGCGCACTTTTACAATTACCCCGGCATTTATTTTGTGAAACTCACGGTAACAGGCCAGGGCGGTTGCACCAGCACCTACCAACGCAGGGTGGTGATCAAAGGACCACAGGGAGTATTCAGTTATAATCCTACCAGTGGTTGTAACCCGGTGACAGTGAACTTTACGGCGAACACCGCAGGCCAGAATAATTTTGTATGGGACTTTAACGATGGCAGTACGGTTAGTTCAGCCAACTCAAGGATCACTTATACTTATACCTATCCCGGCAGGTACATTCCAAAAATGATCCTGATCGACCAAACCGGTTGCCAGGTGCCGATCACCGGCGATGATACGATCGTAGTAAGCGATATCAAAGCTAATTTCGGGTATACGAACAGGTTATTGTGCGATTCGGGGATCATCTCTTTCACCGATTCTTCTGTAGCCACCAATGATGTGATTGCCTCGTATAAATGGAATTTAGGCAATGGCAATACTTCTGCCAGCCAGCATCCTGTTTATCACTATTCATCAACCGGAATCTTCTACCCATCACTGGTAGTAACTACGCAGAAAGGATGCAGCGATACACTTCAATCAACCATACCGGTAAAGATCGTATCGTCTCCTAACATTAATCTGTCAGCAAGCGCAAACGGGTGTGCGCCATTGTCTGTAACTTTCAACAGCCAGGTGGTAGTGCCTGACACTTCTTCACTCAGTTGGCAATGGAGTTTCGCTAATGGCAATACATCAACCGCAGCATCGCCAGCCCTGCAACACTATACTAACGCAGGCCAATACACGATTACACTTGTTGCCACCAACAGCAGTGGTTGTAAAGACACCGCTACAAAGCTGGTAGAAGCTTATGCCATCCCGGTTGTTAGCGCAGGCAGTGATTTTATACTTTGCAAAGGAAGCAGTAAAACGATGCAGGCTACTGGTGCGGCCACTTATTCCTGGAGCCCGGCTACAGCGCTTAACTGTACCAATTGCGCCAGTCCGGCTACCGCCACCTTAAATAACATCACCTATACGGTTACCGGTACTTCTGCCAATGGTTGCACTGCAAAGGATTCGATTGCGGTAACTGTTAAGTCGAAACTGGTATTGACACACAGTAACAGCGACAGTATTTGCCGTGGTCAATCTAAAAAATTATCGGCCGGTGGTGCACATACCTATTCCTGGACACCTGCCAATACGCTGGACAATGCCAGCATCAGCGAACCAACTGCAACGCCTGATACCACTACCACCTACAGAATCATCGGGTCAGACGATGTTGGCTGCTTTAAAGACACCGGCTATATTTCCCTCAGGGTAAACCCAATACCAACAGTAGAAGCAGGAGTTGATAAAACCATTAACGTAGGCCAAACAATTGACCTTGTACCGGTGATATCACCAGATGTGAATTGGGTGAACTGGCAGCCTACTACCGGGCTGTTCAGGAATGATTACCCGGGCATTACAGTAAAACCTTCTGAGAACACAGAATATACCGTGGAAGTAAAGAACAAAGGAGGTTGCACTGCAAAAGGAAGGGTTACAGTATTTGTGATCTGTAATGGTTCAAACATTTTTATACCCAATACATTTTCACCAAACGGTGATGGCACCAATGACGTGTTTTATCCAAGAGGAACGGGCGTATTTAAAATAAAAACGCTGAGGATCTATAACCGCTGGGGCGAAACATTTTTTGAAAAAACCAATTTTGATGCGAACAATCCTTCTTATGGATGGGACGGCACTAACAAAGGAAAGCAACTAAACCCGGATGTGTTCATTTACACACTGGAAGTAGTATGCGACAATGGAAGTGTACTCGCCCACCGGGGAAATATTGCGCTGATCAAATAAAGAGGCTTTTGTTTTTATTTACCTCAAAGAAAGCTGACCGAAAGGTTGGCTTTTTCTTTTGTGATATACCTCCCAGCTAAAACCTTGTTCAGCGCAGATAGCAGCACATCATAAAAAAAGAAGACGCTTAAAAGTACATTCCCACCTCATTCTGCAAAATGGTAGCATAGTTTTTGTAATTTGTGAGTGTGCATGCGCCCGCTGAAAATCTATAATATTTACCTCTGGATACTTACTACCCTATGCAGTTCAACTATTGCATTGGGGCAACCTGTGGCTGGATTTACCGCCACTCCTACCAGTGGCTGTGCTCCGCTTCGGGTACAATTTTCAGATAATTCAACAGGCAGCCCCACCAACTGGAACTGGGATTTTGGCAACGGCACTGTTTCAACTCAGCAAAACCCGGTAACCACTTTTATTAATCCCGGTATCTATACAGTTAAACTTACGGCAGGTAATAGCGCAGGCAGCAATAGCATCGTAAGAACCCAGTATATCACCGTTTACGATAAACCGGTTGTAAAGTTTACCGTTAATGACTCGGCTGACTGTGTGCCCTTCAACAGCAATTTTACAGATCTGAGTACTACATCACCCGGGAGTATTGCAGCCTGGCAATGGGAGTTTGACGATGGTAGCTTTTCAAATCTTCAACATCCGCAACACCTGTATAATCAGCCCGGCAATTACAATATCACTTTAAAAGTTACCAGCAGTGGTGGCTGTACGAACAGCCTGAGTAAACTGGCCTATATAAAAGCTGCGGATTCAATACGTACATTGTTCAGCTTTTCGCAACCTACTAAATGCAAGCCGCCGGAAACCATCCGTTTTACAAACAATACACTTGGCCCGGGTACACTTACTTACCTGTGGAAATTTGGAGATGGTACCAGTTCTACCCTTGCTTCAACGTCGCACGCCTACGCAAGCAGCGGCCTATTTTCTGTAACGTTGATCGCAACCAGCAGTCTTGGCTGTAAGGATACGCTCGTGTACAAGGATACAGTGGCGATCAGAAATGTTCAGACCCGGATCAGCAGTACAGATACTGTTTGTACCAACAGCCAGGCAGTATTCAGCAATGCTACCGCACCTGCGCCACTGAGTTCGAAGTGGGTCTTTAATGATGGCACTACTTCTTTTGGACTAATAACTGCCAAAACCTGGACCATGCCAGGGGTTTATACCATTAAACTACTCAGTAATTTTAGTACCTGTTCTGACTCAGTAACAAAACGCATCACCGTGCTGAATGGCCCGGTTGTTGGTTTTTCTGCAACAGATTCGGCTGCCTGCAAACCACCATTCATTGTAAATTTCAATAGCATTGCCCCGGGTGCGGTTAACTGGAACTGGGACTTTGGTGATGGCGGCAGCAGCAGCCAGCAAAATCCTTCGCATACATTTACGGACACGGGCGCTTTCGATATCAGATTAACTGCTGTTAACGCCGGTGGCTGCAGCAGCAACATTACGCAATACAGGTTTATAAAAGTTTCCAAACCAACGATCATTTTTGATACGGTGAACCGGGGCGGCTGTATACCGTACAGTTTTGCTCCTAATCCTCTAATCAATTCTACAGACGGCATTGCCTCGTACCTGTGGGACTTTGGTAACGGGCAAAGTTCTGTTGCAAGATATCCAACAGAAGTATACACTGATTCAGGCACCTATACCGTAAAACTTATTGTTACTACCAATGATGGTTGCACCGATTCGGCGGTATTAGCACAAGGTATCAGAACGGGCAACCCGCCTGCCGTAAATTTCAACATAGGCGCTACCGTTATATGCCCGGGAAGTAAGGTACAGTTTACTGATCAGTCGATGCCGGCAGACAGTTGGCAGTGGTTTTTCAATGATGGTAGCGGTTCAACAGCCCAGAATCCAACGCACGCATTTTCAGACTCCGGAATGTATTCCATCCGGCTGGTAGCATCGAATAATGGGTGTAAAGATTCCATTACCAGGTCTAAGCTGATCAAGGTTTTACCTGGGCTGGCACGTTTCCGGCCGGTGTACAACTGCAGCAATAAAAAAGAAGTGTATTTCAAAGACAGCTCGGTATTAGCGCAAAGCTGGCTATGGGATTTTGGGGACGGAACTAATTCTACACAACAAAACCCAACTCACCAGTTTGCCAATTATCAGACTTATATTGTTTCGCTCACTACCACCAACGATTCCTGCACCAACACTGAAACCATGGCGGTTAACCTTTTAAACGAGGTGCCAGACTTCAGCGTTTCGAAACTTCAATTGTGCAAAGCAGACTCGGTATTTTTCCAGTTCAGGAATTTTAATAAAAGTAATATCATACAATATGTTTGGGATTTTGGAGATGGCTCTGTAGACAGTGTTTCTACTGACAGTGTTTGGCATACTTACCGAAACCCGGGACATTACAGTATACGACTTTCCGCAACAGACAGTAATAACTGTACGAACATTACCACTAAAGCAAACCTTATTCATGTGTACAGCCCGGTGGTCGGTTTTGCTGTTAACGGTATTGGTGGTTGCCGTAATCTGCCGGTCAATTTTACAGATACTTCCAATGCCCGGAGCGGCGATAACAACATCGCCACATGGATATGGGATTTTGGCGATGGGTTTGCTCAAACTTACAATGCACCGCTTCCCAATCCAGTTTCGCATGTGTACAGCAGCACGGGTTCATTTTATCCTTCTTTAAAAATTATTGACTCGGCCGGTTGTGCCGATAGTATAGCGCATGCACTGCCCATCAGTATTTACCAGCCTGCAGCCGCCTTTTATGTTTCCAATTTCAATACCTGCATTAACGATACCCTGCAACTGCACAATGTTTCTACAGGCAAAAACCTTCATTACTGGTGGGATCTGGGCGATGGAAATCTTTCCACTGATTCTATCCCTATCAAACAATATGCGGCCAACGGAAATTTCACCATCAAACTGGTAGTAACGGATACGTATGGTTGCAAAGATTCGGTAACAAAAAACAACTATATCAAGGTAAAGGATGTTATAGCTTCCTTTACAGTGAGCGATTCTGTTGGTGAATGCACACCGTTTAAAGTAAGTTTCACCAATACCTCTCTCAATACCCTGTCGCAGGTTTGGGATTTGGGAGATGGCGGATTTTCTACTACTGCCAACCCGGTGTATTACTATTCAACGCCGGGTTTATATTATGCCAAACTCAAAGCGAAAAGATCCGGCGGTTGCATCAACACAGATTCCATCAGGATAAAGATCACTGCTCCTACCGCCGTACTGAGCTATGCGCCGCTTAGTGGCTGCACGCCTTTGAATGTGAGTTTTCATGTAGCTGCAACTCATACGGTTTCATTCATATGGGATTTTAACGATGGAACTTCTGTTTCATCAACCGATTCCAATATCGTCCACAGTTATGTTTCTCCGAGCAGTTTTCTACCTGCGGTGTTCCTGAAAGATACGGGTGGATGTGTAGTGCCGGTTATCGGCAGGGACAGTATCAAGTTGTACAATACCAAGATCAATTTTTCGGTTGATGATTCAGTTTTTTGCAATAGTGGCACGGTGCGTTTTAACGATGCATCCTTTTCTGTAAGCCCTATCACTGGGTACAGGTGGAATTTCGGCGATGGCACTTTTTCCTCACTGCAAAACCCGGTTCACCTCTACACTAACCCGGGCGTGTACCCCGTAAAACTGGCGGTCACTACCAGTAACTGCAGCGACAGTATTGTAAAAAATAATTATATACAAGTCCGGAGCCTGCCCAAGGTAAATATTACCGGCAACAATCTATCTTACTGCGGGGGTGCAACCGTAACACTTCAGGGTAGTTGGTTAAACCCGGATAGTTCAACCATCTCGTGGAACTGGAATTTTGGAAATGGAAATTCTTCAACGCTGCAACAACCTCCTGCACAGCAATTCAACGATACCGGCACTTATGTAATCCAACTGATCGCATCAAATACCGCTGTGTGCGCCGACACGGCAGGTACAAGTATTACGATCAACCCGGCACCCAATACTTTTGCCGGGCAGGATACAGCTATCTGCAATGGCACAAGTGCTCCTTTATTCGCAACAGGCGCTGACACCTATACCTGGCAACCGGTTTCTTTTTTAAGTTGTATCAACTGCGCCAACCCTGTTACCAATGTCCCTGTCAATACGCTATATTATGTGAAAGGAACCAACAGGTTTGGATGTTCAACAACCGACAGCGTTTTTGTGAATGTAAAACAGCCGTTCAGGCTTACGGGGGTTAGTACAGCCGTATCGGTTTGTGCAGGCCAACCGGTACAATTAAATGCCGCTGGTGCAGAAAATTATGCCTGGTCGCCTGCAGTGGGATTAAGCAGCAGCACTATCCAAAATCCTATAGCAACCCCGGCGGTAAATATCACTTACAAAGTAGTTGGATACGACAGCAGCAATTGCTTTAAAGACAGCGCCAATGTTTCCATTACCGTGAATGCACTGCCGGTTGTAAATGCAGGCCCCGATGTAGTGGTCAATTCCGGCAGAGCGGTTCCGCTTACCCCACAATATTCAACTGATGTAAATACCTGGCTTTGGCAACCCTCCGGCAGTTTAAGCTGCAGCAACTGTGCTAACCCTGTGGCCACGCCGGCAACCACCACTACCTATAAAATAATCGTCACTAACGGCAACGGATGTACGGATGAGGATGAGATCACAATAAATGTAAACTGCAACAGGAACAGCATCTATATCCCAACAGCGTTCTCACCCGGGAAAGGAGTCAACAATGTATTTTACCCGTTGAATACCCCGGGAAGCGGTTCCATCCACATCAGCAGTTTTGTTGTATACAACCGTTACGGACAGGTTGTATTCGAAAACAATCATTTCAATTCCAATGATGCGTTGCAAGGCTGGGATGGCAGGCACAAAGGCCGTGAATGCCCCATCGGCAGCTATATCTACAATATATCTTTCATTTGTGCCAACCGGCAAACTATATCTTTCGGCGGAAATTTTATACTGGTAAGATAATAAAGTTTAGCGCAGGGCGTTTATATACAGACAACAGTCTATATCCAAACCGAACGAAAACAAAATCCGATTTATGAAAACCTTGCATCGCAAGTTATTGTGGGCATCACTCATAATAATTGTATCACAGCAAGTCCAGTCACAGGACATTCACTTTTCCCAGTTTAATGAAGCACCACTTTTACGCAACCCGGCGCTGGCAGGAATTTTTACAGGCGACCTGAGATTCCAGGCAGTTTACCGTACACAATGGCAAAGCGTAACTGTACCTTATCAAACCACTTCCTTAAATGGAGAATTTAAGTTACCAGTTGGAAAAGGAGAAGATTTTCTTACACTCGGCGGACAAATTTTATACGACAAAGCAGGCGATATCGGCATGACATCTACGCATATTTTACCTGCAGCCAATTATCATAAATCATTAAGCGGCGAACGCAATATGTATCTCTCCCTTGGTTTTATGGGAGGCATGGTACAGCGAAAGTTCGACAGGAGCAAAGTAACTACCAACAGCCAGTTTGACGGTAATAATTATAATCCCGGCTTATCGGATGGAGAAAATTTCAACAGTGCTTCCTACAGTTATTTTGATGCAACGGTCGGTATGAGTTTTAATGCACAGATCAATGACAATCCTGATAACAACGTATTTGCAGGTGTTGCGCTGCATCACTTCAACAAACCTTCCAACATCAGCTTTTACGGCAACAGCAGCCTGGAGATGATCCCCAAATGGGTTTATTCCGGCGGCGCAAGACTGGCCACTTCTGAGCAAACCTACGTTACTTTTCATGCAGATTATTCCAAACAGGGGCCCCATAGCGAACTGATCGGGGGTGCTATCTACACCTGGAAACTGGATGATGAAGTAGATCCAAAATACTTAATACACGGTGGTGGCTTTTTAAGAGTGGGCGATGCAGTAATACCTGTAGCAAAAGTTGAAATGAGGCCACTAGCCATATCCGTTAGTTATGATGCCAACATTTCCAAATTAAGTACAACAACAAGAGGCCGCGGCGGTTTTGAACTGGCCCTCTCTTATCAAACATATCTTAACCGCGACAATACCAGCAAAAACGCCGTACGCTGTCCAAGGTTTTAACATCAACTTATTTCAAACAACACAATTGCCTACGTCTGCCTGACACAAGAGCTTTTGTTTTTATGGATTGTTTGGATAACTAAGAGCCCCTGGGAAGGGGCTTTTTTTATTTTGTGTCCCGTTGCCAAATAAAAAAAACTCCATACGGAGTTTTTTTTATCTTATCGTTTAGAGAACCTGTTGAATGTTCTTCCAACCGGGCTACACATTAAACCTGAAATGCATTACGTCTCCATCTTTTACAATGTATTCTTTTCCTTCTATCCTCAGCCGGCCATTTTCCCTGCAGGCAGCTTCTGACTTGTACTGTAAAAAATCTTCATAAGCAATTACTTCTGCCTTAATAAAACCTTTTTCAAAATCTGTGTGGATCACACTGGCTGCCTGTGGCGCTTTCCAGCCCTGGTGAATCGTCCAGGCACGTACTTCCTGCACGCCGGCGGTGAAATAGGTGGAAAGATTTAAAAGTTTATAAGTTGAGTGGATCAACCGGTCCAGTGCTGGTTCTGTCATTTTATATTCTTCCATGAACATCGCCTTGTCATCGGGATTTTCAAATTCAGCGATCTGTGCTTCAATGGCATTCGTCATCACGATCACTTCGTTGCCTTCATTTTTCACGGCTTCTTTTAAAGCATCGCTGTATTTATTACCGGTGTGCATGCTGGCTTCATCTACATTCGCCACGTACAATACCGGTTTGTCGGTTAATAAAAACTGGTCGGCAATAACGGTTTTTTCTTCTTTGGTCAACCCAAGGGAGATAATGTTCTTTCCTTTTTCCAGGTGCTCTTTGCAACGCAATAATATTTCCAGTTCTGCTTTTGCCTTGGCATCTGTTTTAGCGATCTTTTCGGTGCGCTGTATTTTTTTGTCAACACTCTCCAGGTCTTTCAACTGCAATTCTGTTTCAATAATCTCTTTATCACTTACCGGGTTAATAGCGCCTTCTTCTCTTAAAATATTTTCATCTTCAAAACAACGGATCACATGAATGATGGCATCCACTTCACGGATATTGGCCAGGAATTTATTGCCCAATCCCTCTCCTTTGCTGGCCCCTCTTACCAAACCGGCAATATCAACAATTTCTATCTGGGTTGGTACCGTTCTGTCGGGATGCACCAGTTCCGCCAGTTTGTCCAACCTTGGGTCGGGTACATTTACCAGGCCGGTATTGGGTTCGATGGTACAAAAACGATAATTGCTTGCCTGTGCTTTGGCGCTGTTGCTTACTGCATTGAATAAGGTTGATTTGCCCACGTTGGGTAAACCCACGATGCCTGCCTGTAATGCCATGATTGTTAGTTTATAAGTTGAATTGTTGAAAGTTGACAGGCTGTTTTTACCAGCAGAGGTTCAGCTACTCCCTTTTCCCCTGTTACCGTATCAACTAAAAGTCCGCAAAGGTAAGGGTTGGCAGCAATTTTAAATGTTGAATTTTGAATGATGAATGCATTGAAATAAGTAACTTTCGCACCTGTCATTTACGATCAACAATTATTACCACATGGCTTTAAGCAGGATATGGAGTGCATTTATCATCATCGCAATTGTTGCCGCCGGCATTAAATGCATTGTTTCGACCGATAGTAAAATGATCTTTAACAAGATGGTAGTAGGTAAGAGCGGCGATACCAGCCTTACCCGTAACATCGACAGCAGTTCCCTCCCCCCTTCGGTAGCTTCCATTTTACTTACCAGTAAAGAAACCAAGCTCAGGGAAACCAAATATGTGAAAACCGGTGATGGCAAATTCATCACCTATACAGAACAAAATGCTAATGGCATTTTATCGACCTGCAGGGACGCCGTAGATATTTGCATCGGGCTGATCGGCATCATGGCACTCTTCATGGGATTTATGAGCATTGCAGAAAAAGCCGGCGGCATCCGTTTCTTATCGAGGATCATTGGACCATTTTTTACTAAAGTTTTTCCAGATGTTCCAAAAGGCCACCCGGCATTTGGTCATATGATGCTGAATTTTTCTGCCAATTTACTGGGGCTTGATAATGCAGCCACCCCCTTTGGTATCAAAACAATGGAGAGCCTGCAGGAGATCAATCCGAATAAAGAAACTGCCAGCAATGCACAAATCATGTTCCTTTGCCTGCATGCTTCCGGGCTTTCGTTGATACCGGTAAGCGTGATCGCTATAAGGGCCGCTAACAAAGCAAGCGTGCCAACAGATATTTTTTTACCCTGCATGATCGCAACTTTTATGGCCACCATGGCAGCGCTGTTCATTGTATCTTTCAAACAAAAAATCAATTTACTGCAACCCACCATACTGGCATGGATAGGTGGTTTATCTGCTATCATCGCTGCATTGGTATGGTACCTCACCACACTTAACCGGGAAGGAATGGAACAGTTTTCCGGGATCTTCAGCAATGCCTTTTTATTGCTGATCTTTTTATTGATCGTTGCCGGGGGATGGTTGAAAAAAATAAATGTATTCGATGCGTTTATTGAAGGAGCCAAAGGTGGGTTCGAAACTGCGATCAAGATCATTCCTTACCTGGTTGGCATGCTGGTAGCGATCAGTATGTTGCGTAACAGCGGCATCTTTGATGTGATTATTGATGGCATTAAAAATTCATTTGCATGGATGGGTGCCGACACCCGTTTTGTGGATGCCTTGCCCACGGCCATTATACGGCCATTAAGTGGAGCAGGTGCAAGAGGCATGATGGTTGATACCATGAAAACATTTGGGGCAGATTCTTTCGCCGGCAAACTGAGCAGTATTATGCAGGGTTCATCAGACACTACTTTTTATGTAGTGGCTGTTTACTTTGGTGCAGTCAACATAAAAAATGTTCGTTATTCAATTGGGGCCATGTTGCTGGCAGACCTCGTGGGTGTGCTTACATCAATTGGTTTGGCGTATTTATTTTTTGGATAGGCCGCTACTTTTTACGCTGCAATTTTTTCTTTCCAGGGGCTTCTTTTTTTGTGGCGGTTTTTGCAGGTTCGGTTTTCTTTTTGTTTTTACTTTCCTTTGCCGCAGCCCTTCTTGTATCAGCCGCAGGCTCTTCCTCTTCTTCCATACCGTTGCCATAATCTCCGAACAATGCAGCCATATCTTTAGCATGATAAATGTTGCGGTTAAATTTATTGCCCACTACAATGATGGTTGCAGAATCTTCCACCAGCCTGATAAAAGATGCATTGTTGCCATGCCACCAGCCATTGTGATAGATCATCTTTTTGTTATTGGGATAAATGTTCATGCGCCAGCCCAGGCCATAGTTGCGGATGCCCGGCTTTTCATTGCTGTAAGGTGCAAAGGCTTCCGTTAAAGTGGAGTCGGTGAATACTTTGCCGCTGTATAACATTTTGTCCCAGGTAAGAAGGTCCTGCGGGGTGGAATAAATGTTCTTATCACCATATACAGCATCTAAAAAACCAAAAGGTATTATTTCGCCCCGCCAGTCGTAGCTTGGATTAACAGTGTTGACCATAGAAGTGTCAAAAACAAAGGTATGGTTCATCTGCAATGGCTTAAAAAAAGTTTCCTGCATGAATTGCGGATACTTTTTGCCACTAACCTTTTCTATCAGCAGGGCCAGTAAGGCATAGTTGCTGTTGCAATACGTGAAACGGGTATTGGGTCTGCCGATATCAGTTAACTGCCCCTTCAGGTTAACGAGGTAATCAAACACATCCTGGTTGGCGACGTATTTCTTTTTATCCCAGCCCAGCTTTTCCATGAAGTGAACATAGTTCGGAAGTCCGCTCCGGTGATTGAGTAAAGTGCGGATAGTAATGCCGGGATAATTGAAAGTGGGGAAATATTTTACGTATTCATCATCGATGTTGATCTTGCCATCCTGCATCATTTTAAGCACCGCCATGGCAGTAAATGTTTTTGAAACAGAGGCAATGTGGAAGGGCGTAGCTGCGGTAATGGTGTCGGTTGAATGAAAATGCCCGGTACCGGAATAAGTCTCAAAAACAATATTGCCTTTTTTAGCCACGATTATGCCACCATTAAACCCTGTTCTCTTCAACATGGTATCGTACCAGAGTTCGCAGGCAGCCCTGTACCGGGTAAGGTCGGCTGCCGGTATAGCAACGGAAGCAGGCATTGAGATGAGGGCCGTATCGGAAGTGTTTTTATTGTTTTTTCCACCAGCCCCGCTGCAGGAGAAAAGCAGCGCTGTGGCCAGTATGGCCGGCACCAGTAACAGGCTGTTCCACAAATACCCCGGCTGCCATTCTTTTGTAAAGTGATCAGTAAACCTGCTGTTGCTGAAAAATCGGCCTTCTTTCTTTATCATGATATAATTAAAACTATGAAATATATTTGTGCAAAATAAAGAGAATGTCAGATAAAAAAAGAACCAGCTATCCCAAAGAAAAGATCAATATCCTTTTTCTCGAAAATATCAGTGATGTAGCCGTTGAACATTTTAAAAGTTCAGGTTACAGCAATGTTAAAAAAATAAGCGGTGCTTTAAGTGAGGAGCAGTTAATAAAAGAAATCAAGAATGTTCACCTGCTTGGTATCAGAAGTAAAACGAAAGTGACGCAGAAAGTGCTGGATGCGGCAGAAAAACTGCAGGCCATCGGTTGCTTCTGCATTGGAGTAAACCAGGTGAACCTTGAAGCGGCTACCCAAAAAGGGGTAGCTGTGTTTAACGCCCCATACAGCAATACAAGAAGCGTGGCGGAACTGGTGATCGGCTCATCCATCATGCTGATAAGAAAGATCGTAGATAAAAACGCAGCGGCGCACAAAGGTGTGTGGATGAAAGATGCTACCGGCAGTTACGAACTGCGTGGTAAAACGCTCGGCATCATCGGGTATGGAAATATTGGCAGCCAGTTGAGCGTACTGGCCGAAAGCCTCGGCATGAAAGTGATCTTTTATGATACCGAAACAAAATTGCCGCTGGGCAATGCTACCTCTTTCAAAACATTAAAGGAAGTATTGGCCAAGGCCGATATTGTATCGCTGCACATACCGGAATTGCCAACTACTAAAAATCTCATCAACAAAACCAATTTGAAGTTTTTTAAAAAAGGCAGCATCCTCATCAACTATGCCCGTGGTGAGGTGGTGGAACTGGATGCGCTGGCAAAGGCATTAACTGAAGGACAATTGAGTGGCGCCGCCATCGATGTATTTCCATGGGAACCCGAAAAGAACGGCGACATTTTTACTACGCCACTACAGGGACTGAGCAATGTGATATTGACGCCGCATATTGGTGGAAGTACACAGGAAGCACAAGCCAATATTGGTGTGGATGTGAGTGCCAAACTTTTTAATTACCTGGAAAAGGGCGTGAGCTTTGGTTCACATACTGTACCTGCGCTGAGTTTGCCGCCGCAGGAAAATACGCACCGCATATTACACATACACAACAACGTGCCGGGTGTATTGAGTGAGATCAACACCCAGTTGTCGAAAAACAAGATCAACATATTGGCCCAGTACCTAACTACCAATGAGCATATTGGTTACGTGGTGCTGGACATTGACAAGAGCCTTAGTAAAAATGCGCTGGAGCTGCTGAAGAAAGTAAAAGAAACCATTAAGGTAAGAATGCTGTATTGATTCAAACAGTTCAATAAAAAATGCCCGTTTAAAATTTTAAACGGGCATTTTTTGTTTGCAGCAATTTTATTGAGAGATATAATTCTGTAGATGATCGATGGTTTCTTTTTGCGACTGGATGATAGCGGTAACCACATCGCCGATGGAGATCATGCCCAATACTGTTCCGTCTTTTATTACCGGCAGATGGCGAATGTGTTTATCGCTCATGAGCGTCATACAGGCTTCAATCTTATCATCCGGTTCAACGGTGAAAGGATTTTCCGTCATGATCTCATTAACGGGCGTATCATGAGAAGTTTTTCCTTTAAGGATGATCTTACGGGCATAATCTCTTTCAGAAAGTATACCCAGCAATTTCCCTTCTTCAATCACGGGCAATGCGCCAATGTTTTTCTCCCCCAGTATTTTTAATGCATCGTATACCGTGGTATCACCGGTAACAGAAAAAATAACAGCGCCTTTCTTTTGTAAAATGTCCGAAACTTTCATAAGCAAGATTTTTGGTTGGTGAAGAATATGGCAGCGGGAATCGCTTCCGCCCTTGGCTATGAAGTTAATGAACTACAGCAGAAAAATAAAACTGATTTTTGAACAGTCCATAGAAAAGATGGGCAAATTAAACCATTTACAAGCCGCCCTGGTTACACAAAGCGCCACGCCACTTACTTCTTCAACACTTGTAAAACAGTGCCATAAAGTACTTCGGCCCCGGTGGCCAGGTCTTCGTATGAAGAATATTCGAGTGGATTGTGGCTGATACCATCTTTGCAACGGATAAAGATCATTCCGTAATCGCAGGCATAAGACAGGGCCATGGCATCGTGAAAGGGACCGCTCATCAGTTCAGGCGCATCAAGGTTTAGAGCCTTGCACTGCCCATGAATGATGGCTTTGATCCAGTCTGCACAATACCGTGGTTCGCTTACAAAATCCTCGGAGATGCTGTATTCGAGGGAGTGTTTTTTTGCAATGGATTCGATCTTCTCCCGCAATTGTCTTTCGTACCGGTTACGCCGGTCAATATCGATATCACGCAAGTCGATGGTAAAGCTTACTTCTTCGGCAATGATGTTACGGCTTGCCGGGAAAACATTCATGGTACCAACGGTTGCAACTGTTGGAGCGCCGGGTTGCTGGGTGGCGATCTCATTTAATGCCAGGGTTATTTCTGCTGCGCCAAGCAAGGCATCTTTCCGCAATGGCATTGGTACAGAACCTGCATGACCTGCCATTCCTTTTAATTTGACCGTCCACCAGATGGGGCCGGAAATGCCGGATACCACACCGATCGGTTTATTGCCCATGTCGAGTACCGGCCCCTGTTCAATGTGCAGTTCTAAAAAACAAAAAATGCTGCCGGGTTTGTATTCATCTTCTTTTGACCTTGAAGGATCGCAGCCAAAATCGATGAGTGCCTGCCTCCTGCTGATGCCGTCCTTATCTTTTCTTTCAATATCATCCGGATCTAATCTTCCCAAAATACCTTTGGAGCCGTACAATCCTTTATTAAAACGCCAGCCTTCTTCATCAGCAAAAGAAATTACCTGGATGGTGCGTTGATGTTCAATGTTGTTTTCAGTAAGTGCTCTCACCACTTCAATGGCACAGAGTACACCCGCCACGCCATCAAAGCGGCCGCCGTAGGGCTGGCTATCCAAATGCGATCCCATCATCAGCACCGGTAAAGAAGGGTCTTTTCCTGTGAGTGTTCCGATAAGATTTCCAAAACTGTCAATATGGGTTTTCATACCTGCTTCCTGCATCCAGGATGCGGCAGTTTCAAATGCTTTTTTTTCATCCTGCGAATGTGCCGGCCTGTTGGTTCCTGTTTCACCGATCTTGCCAATGAGACTCATGGCTTCAAAATGTTGCTGTAGTCTTGATGCGTTGATATGCATTGCTGTTGTTTTGAATTTTGAGTTTTGAATTTTAAATAAGTTCAAAATAACTAATGATCGTTCAGCGGCCTTCCTTCTTCCTGCCACATCTTCCAGTTCACATACTCTGGTGCTACCCTATGTTCTTCCATGGTAATGCAACCTGTAACCGGGCACATTAACTGGCAAAGATTGCATCCTACACATTCTTCTTCTTTGATGGTATAAGTGTTGTAAGGTTTTCCATATTCTAAATTGATGGACTGATGTGAAGTGTCTTCGCAGGCGATGTAACACAAACCGCAGTGGATACATTTATCCTGGTTGATCTTTGCGATGTGGTGGTAATTGATATCGAGTTCTTCCCACTTGGTGATCTTCTCCACACTCTTGCCGATGAAATCATAAATAGTGGCATATCCTTTTTCATCCATCCAGTTATTGAGGCCTTCGCACATGTCTTCAACAATGCGGAAACCATGCTTCATAGCAGCAGTGCATACCTGTACACTGGTAGAACCAAGCAACATAAATTCCACTGCATCCCGCCAGGTGCTTACACCGCCGATGCCGGAGATGGGGACTTTACTGGTGATGGGGTTTTGTGCAATCGAGGTCAGCATCTTCAATGCGATAGGCTTTACCGCAGGTCCGCAATAACCACCATACACACTCTTGCCGGCCACATAAGGATTGGGCACCAGTGTATCAAGGTCAACCCCGGTTACCGACTGGATGGTATTGATAAGTGAGAGGGCGTTGGTGCCGGCTTCCACCACCGCCTTACCGGTTGGTACCACAGAATGCACATTGGGTGTAAGTTTGGTGATAACAGGAATGGTAGCTTTTTCCATTACCCATTCCACCACCATCCTTGCTATTTCAGGATCCTGTCCAACAGAGGCCCCCATGCCACGTTCCGTCATCCCATGCGGACAACCAAAGTTCAGTTCAAAACCGTGGGCGCCGGTATCTTCGCATTTCTTTATCATTTCATGCCAGCTTTCCCGGTCATTGTCTGCCATCAGGGAAATGATCATGGCCCTGTCGGGGAATAGTTTGATGCATTCTTCTATTTCTCTCAGGTTGAGTTCCAATGGCCGGTCGCTGATGAGTTCGATGTTATTGAAACCCATCACCCGGTGACCGCCGTAGTTTACGGCTGAGTAACGGGAAGAAACATTTTTCACCTGGCTGCCCAGGGTTTTCCAAACCACGCCACCCCAGCCTGCTTCAAAAGCACGGAGCACATTTATTTTTTTATCTGTTGGTGGTGCACTCGCCAGCCAGAAAGGATTGGGAGATTTGATGCCGAGAAAATTACAGGATATATCTGCCATGGGATGTTATTTTGAATGTTGTATTTTAAATGTTGAAGTAGTGATTTGCTTTATCAGGTGTTTCCTGTGATGTTTTCACAATTTTTGTAAGAATATTGATCATGTGTTCGATTTGTACCAGGTAAACGGTATAATCGATCTCTACCAATTTGCTTTTTTCTAATAGCCTTAGCCAATACTTTGTTTCCCTGGCTTCCTTAGATGCTATTGCCATCTTCGATATAAAATCTTTTCTTGATTGGGCAGCTGTTGCTTCCTCAATATTTGCTCCAATGCTGGTTCCACTTCTTAATAACTGCTTTGAAAGAACAAACTCTTTACTTTCTGCCAAAACTTTATAAAGTTGAATTATAGACAATGAAAAATTAAATGACAACTCAAGTATTTTATTTTCTGTCTTCATTCAAAATTTATCATTCAAAATTTAAAATAATATCAGAGTCCAATAAATTTCAGAATCGCTGCGGCACCATCCTTACCTGCCTGCACAGCATCTACTACTTCTTTGCCTCCGTTCACTGCGTCACCGCCCGCAAACACACCAGGAATATTTGTAGCCGCTTTATCTTTCACGACAATCTTACCGTTGTTGTTTTCAAGTTTATTATTATTCACCAGCTCAGCAAATGGCATTTGGCCCGCGGCTTTAATGATCATATCTACTTCAAGTGTAAAAGTTTTACCGGTGTCAACAGGAGAACGACGACCACTGCCATCAGGCTCTCCCAATTCCATCACGCTGCAAACGAGTTGTTCTACTTTGCCATTGCCTTTTATCTCCTTAGGTGCTGCCAGCCAAATGATCTCACATCCATCCAGTTTGGCAATATCGAGTTCAACCTGTGTGCAGGGCTTTTCATTTTCTGTTCTGCGGTACACCATCGTCACTTCTTTTGCACCGAGGCGTTTGGCCTGTGTGGCAGCGTCGATCGCCGTCATACCCATGCCTATCACCGCAACCTTATCCCCAACCGGAATGGCAGGATAACCTTTTTCTCTTAAATTATAAATGAAGCTGATCGCATCTTCAACGCCTTCCAGGTCCTCCCCGGGAATTTCTAATTGTCTCGCCAGCCCAACGCCAATACCGAGATACACCGCATTGTAATTTTTTTGTAGTTCTTCCAATGAAATGTCTTTCCCTAGTTCCTGGTTATATTTTATTTCAATACCGCCAATACCGGTGATATAGTTCACTTCATCTTCACAAAACTGCGGTGTTACTTTATAAGCTGCAATGCCATAGGTCATTAAACCGCCACCCTTACTTTCTTTTTCAAAGATGGTTACATCAACACCCTCACGGCTAAGCATATGTGCACAGCTTAAGCCAGCAGGACCAGCACCGACAATTGCCACTTTTTTACCTGTGGAAGCTTTGCGTGGAAAAAGCTGCCATTGCTTTTGCATGGCAATTTCTGTGGAGTAACGCTGGAGCTTTGCAATTGGAATGGCTTCTTCATGCATGAGGTTGTATACGCAGGCGCCTTCGCATAATTTTTCTACGGGACAAACTTTACTGCAGCCTGCACCCATGATATTGCTGCTGAAAATAGTATGTGCAGAGCCTTTGATGTTGCCCGTTGAAATTTGTTTGATGAACTTGGGCACATCAATACTGGTGGGGCAGCTTTTCATACAGGGAGCGTCATAGCAAAACAAACAACGGTTTGCTTCAACCAATGCAGCATCGGCAGTTTCAAACGGAGGGTGAATATCACTGAAGTTTTTTTCGTATTCGGCTGCTGTTAAACGACTACTTGAAATTGACATGAATATTTATTTAGTAGAATCAAAAAGTTTAATAATAAAATCAACTGTTGAAAGGATTGCGACGCAACGATGATGCCATGAAAAACCATTGCAGGTATCAAAAAACACAGCGCTACAGTTCCGTTATCTTACCATAGGTTTCCGGTCTTCTGTCCCGGAAAAATTGCCATTTGCTTCTTACTTCATCAATCAGGTCGAGGTCAAACTCAGCAACCAGCAATTCATCTTTGTCTTCAGATGCGGTGGCAAAAATTTGTCCACGTGGATCAACAAAATAACTGGTACCATAGAATTTACCCAGGTTCCAGGGTGCTTCTGTGCCTACCCGGTTGATGCAGCCCATGAAATAACCATTGGCTACTGCATGTGCCGGCTGCTCCAGCTTCCACAGGTATTGTGATTGACCGACTGTAGTGGCAGAAGGATTGTAAACGATCTCAGCACCATTCAGTCCCAAACATCTTGCGCCGTCAGGGAAGTGACGGTCGTAACATATGTACACGCCCACTTTGGCATACTTTGTTTGAAATACCGGGTAGCCAAGATTGCCGGGTTTGAAGAAAAATTTTTCCCAAAAACCACCGGTATGCGGAATATGATTTTTTCGGTATTTACCAAGGTAAGTTCCATCCGCATCAATCACAGCAGCCGTATTGTACAACACACCGGATTGTTCTTTTTCATACACCGGTACAATGATCACCATGCTGTATTTTTTTGCATATTCCGCCAGGCGATCAGTTGTAGGCCCGGGGACAGTTTCAGCAGAAGCATACCATTTGGCATCCTGGCCGGGACAGAAGTACGGCGTGTTAAAAATTTCCTGGAAGCACAAGATCTGTACGCCCTGCTTACCCGCCTCTTCAATGTATGGAATGTGCTTTTGAAACATTGCTTCCATGATCTCTTCAATGGTTCCTTCGCCTTCGGTTTTGGGCAACGATAATTGAATGAGGCCTGATTTAATTTTTCTTGCCATTGTAATTGTTTTGCCACTAATTGCACGAATGAACACGAATTTTCTTAATTAGTGTAATTCGTATAATTAGTGTAATAAATATTTTTTTACTTAGCTATTGTACTACTATTTAACATCGTTGTGTTACTCACTTGTACTGCGGGTTCTTTATTCAGCAATCAAATAATCTGCTTCACTTTACTCCGCTTAATAAATTTACCATACCCTTTCTGCACTTTGCAATCATTGTTGTCGATGGCTACCTCGCCTCTTAACAATACTGTTTTTACTTTACCGGTTAATTCCCACCCTTCATATCCGCTGTAGTCTACATTCATGTGATGGGTGGCAGCAGACACGGTATGTTTTTCGTTTGGATCGATCAGGATAATATCTGCATCGCTGCCAACAGCGATCGTTCCCTTGCGGGGGAACATGCCAAATATTTTCGCCGCATTTGTAGAAGATACTTCCACATATTTATTCAAAGTGATCTTTCCTTTATTTACGCCTTCGCTGAATAATAATTCCATCCTGTTTTCTATTGCAGGATGACCATTGGGTATCTTACTAAAATCATCCTTGCCCATTAGTTTTTGCTCCCACATAAAAGGGCAATGATCTGTAGCCACCACCTGCACCAAACCCTGGTTGATACCGGCCCACAAGGTTGCCTGGTCTTTCTTCTCTCTCAACGGCGGACTCATCACCCACTTGGCACCATCTTCCTGCTCGTACAAAGAAGCATCAATGATGAGGTACTGGATGCAGGTTTCCACAAACATTTTTTGATTACGCCTCGTTGCGTTGCGTACTGCATTGAGTGCACCTTCGCAGGTTAAATGAACAATGTAACCAGGGCAACCCGTATAGCTTGCCATGTCAACAAAACGTTCGCTGGCTTCTGCCTCCGTAATTTCCGGTTGAGATAAATAATGATACAGCGGTGATAATTTTCCTTCGCTTCGGTGCTTCTGGACAAGGTAGTCGATCATATCGCCATTGGTAGCATGTACATTAATTAATCCACCGTGTTTTTTTACTTCTTCCATGAGGCCGATCATCTGCCTGTCATCGATCATCAGTGCACCTTTGTACGCCATAAAGGTTTTGAAAGAAGTAATACCTTCCACCTCAATAAATTCCTGTATCTCCCTTTTCGTTTCTTCGTTAAAATCGGTGACGGCCATGTGAAAACTGTAATCACCCACGCAATTGTTATCGCTGCGACCCTTCCAGGCATCGAGTGCGTGGCGCAAACTTTTGCCCTGTGTTTGCAATACAAAATCTATCACCATGGTAGTGCCGCCGTATAAAGCAGCACGGGTACCGGTTTCGTAGTTATCGCTGCTATAGGTGCCCATAAAAGGCATGTCTAAATGCACGTGCGGATCAATGCCACCGGGCATTACGAGTTTCCCGGAAGCATCAATGATTGTATCAGCTTTAACGTCGAGGTTTTTACCGATGGTTTTAATGGTTTCTCCTTCGATAAATATATCAGCAATGTAATCTGCATCTGCGGTGATGATGCGGCCGTTTTGTATTAATACAGACATAAGATTTATTTTTTAGGGATTCATTTTGCACCCC